>OHIY01000968.1_pt1 | contig 12687 bp, 12 predicted proteins | sample 1568351 | NCBI WGS metagenome assembly OHIY01 (sample SAMEA3879547, study PRJEB24766) | human gut metagenome | biome: human-associated habitat; feature: feces | place: USA | collected 1985/1987 | reverse complement strand
GCGCCCCAGAGGCCCGCCGTAGTGCATCAGGCCTACGGTTCGTCCGGCCAAGAAAAAACATTATTTTAATAAACTTTTTTTGATTTAGTTTTGTTGGAATAGATGTTTATTCCTACATTTGCATCGGGAGCTTTAGTCCAATTCAAAAAAGACGTGGCTTCCGCTATTCAGAATCGTAACGATGCTTAGTGGCAGAAACTCGGCGGACGCCGGGCATGGTGCGCACGCCATCGTGTTACACCATGTGCAGCCAGCGTATTGGTGGGCCGGAATGAAGCATCCTAAGCTGCAAGTGTTGCTCCACGGCGACGGCTTGGCGGGATGCGACGTAGCGCTGACGGCGCACGGCGTGAAATTGGAACGCACGGTGCGTCCGGCCAATCCGCATTACTTGCTGCTCTATCTGGACTTAGGGCAGGCGGAGCCGCAACGCTTCGACATCCTCCTGCGATGGGAGGGCGAGACGCGGCACGTGGCTTACGAACTTCGGGCCCGCCAGCCCCGACACCGGGCAACGTTCGACGCGGCAGATGTGGTCTATCTGCTCGTCCCGGACCGTTTCGCCGACGGCTGTCCCGAGACGGACATCGTCTCCGGCCTGCGCGAACAGGCCTGCGGACCGGGGCCCGACGAACGCCACGGCGGCGACATCGCCGGCATCGTGGATCACTTGGACTATTTCACCGACTTGGGCGTGACGACCCTATGGCCGACGCCGCTGTTGGTAAACGATATGCCTTCGTGCTCTTATCACGGCTACGCCATCACAGACTACTACGAGGTGGACCCGCGCTTTGGCACGAACGAAGACTATCGCCGCATGGTCGAGGCGGCGCATGCGCACGGCTTGAAGGTGCTCCAGGACATTGTGTTCAATCACTGTGGCAGCGGCAACTTCCTCTACACGGACCGGCCGGCGGACGATTGGTTCAACCACAGCGCCCGCTTCGTCCCGACGTCGCACTGCACCTCGGCCGTCAGCGACCCCCACGCCGCCCGCTCGGAGCGCGATGCCGTCCTGCGGGGATGGTTCGACCGGAACATGCCGGACCTGAACCAGCGTAATCCGCTGGTGTGGGACTACTTGGTGCAGAGCAGCATCTGGTGGATTGAGTTCGCCGGCATCGATGGCATTCGCCAGGACACGTATCCCTACGCCGACCCGGAAGCAATGGCGCGCTGGTGCCAGCGGGTGGAGGAGGAGTACCCCGGTTTCAATATCGTGGGGGAAACTTGGCTGAACAGCAACGTGGGCGTCGCGTACTGGCAGAAAGACAGCCCGGTGGCCGCGCCGTTCAATTCGCAGCTGCCGACGGTAATGGACTTCCCGCTGATGAACGTGCTGAACGCAGCCGTCGACGAGACGACGGACGCAGGCGAAGCGGGCCTGGCACGCCTCTACGACTACCTGTCGCAGGACGCCGTGTACGCCGACCCGCTCCACTTGCTGACGTTCCTGGACAACCACGATACGTCACGCTTTGCCCGCAGCCGGGCGCAGGCCGCCATCCCGTGGCGCTATCGACAGGCCCTGACGCTGCTACTGACGCTCCGCGGCATACCGCAACTCTATTACGGAGACGAAATCGGCATGTTCGCCACGAAGGCCCAGGGCGACGGGATGCTGCGACAGAACTTTCCGGGCGGATTCCCGGGCGACGTGCGCAGCGCCTTTACGCCAAAAGGGCGGACGGCTGCCCAGAACCGGCTCTTCGACTTTGCCAGCCGCTTGCTGCACTGGCGGCGCGAGAATGCGGACCTGGCACGGGGAACGTTCAAGCATTTCAGCGTGAAGGACGGCATTTACGTTTACGCCCGGCAGGCGGGCCGCCGCACGGCGACGGTGCTGCTGAACGGCAGGGACAGGCCGGCGCGCTGCACCCTGGAACGCTATCGCGAGGTGCTGCCGGCGACGGAGGCCTACGACGTGATTTCCGGCCGCGAGGTAACGCTCGGCGAAACGCTGGCGTTGGAGGCGCGGGGCGTTCTCCTCTTGGACTTCAGACAAATAAAGAGATACGGAATAATAAAACAAAAAGAGGTTTGAAAGGACCTCGTTTAGGTTTCAATAGGTGGTTTTTAAGTGTGCGGGTCCTGCTTTGTGAAAAGCGGGGCTCGCTTTTTGTTGCCACGCGGTCAGGCCGGCGGGGCCGTCGGCCCGTCCGCGCCGGACGGGGGACAGGGGGCGCCCTGCTCGAGACGGAGCAGCGCGGCCTTGGCCATAAGGCCGCCGGCATAGCCCGTCAGCTGTCCGCCGCTGCCCACGACACGGTGGCACGGGACAAAGAGCGACAGGGCATTGGCACCTATGGCTGCGGCGACGGCGCGCAGGGCCCGCGGACGGCCCAGCGAGGCGGCCACGGCGGCGTAGGTCGCGGTCTGCCCGAACGGTATGCGGCGCAGTGCTTCCCATACGGCGAGCTGGAACGGCGTGCCGCAGAGGCGAAGCGGCGCCCGGGGCGCGCGCCCGCTGCCGTCGAAGTAGGTCTCGAGCTCCGCGGCGGCGCGTTCGAGCAGCAGGGCATCGGCCTCGCCGGGCAGGGGTGGGGCGAAGCGGGCCAGGCGGCGCAGGTTGGCCTCGTGGCGCCGGCATTCGGTCCAGTCGCAGAGCAGCAGGCGACCGCCGGCCGCTCCGAGCAGCAACGGGCCGCAGGGCGAGGCGAAGCGGCGGACCAGAAGCTGCGGGCTGCGCTCGCGGCCGGGCAATAGGGAAAGGAGTTCGTTCATGGGGCGGAATGTAAAAGCCGGGAGTTCCCGTGCTCCGTGGGGTGCTTGGGAACTCCCGGAAAAGTATCTGCGGTGCACGCCGGACCGTGCCTTATTCCTGGTCCAGTTTCTGCTGAACGATGGCGTCTATGACGGCCACCGCCGTGATGTTCACGATGTCGCGCACGCTACTCTCGAAGTCGGTGAAGTGTATCGGCTTGTTCAGACCCATTTGGATGGGGCCGACTACCTCAGACTCCTCGGACATGAGCTTAATCATCTTGTACGAGGCATTGGCGGACGTCAGGTTGGGGAATACGAGCGTGTTGACGTCCAGTCCCTTGAGTCGCGTGAAGGGGTATTTCTCGTCGCGCAGTTCCTTGTCGAGCGCGAAGTTCACCTGCATCTCGCCGTCGATGGCCAGGTCGGGATAAGCCTCCTGCATTCGGGCTACGACCTCGTGTACGGAAGCGGGGCTGCCGGTCGAGTCCGTGCCGAAGTTGGAGTAGGAGAGCATCGCGATGACCGGGGTGCGGTTGAAGAAACGTACGGTCGACGCGCTCAGCTTGGCGATGTCGAAGAGCGCCTCGGTGTCCGGGTGACGGTTGATTAGGGTGTCGGCGATGAAGAATACGCCCTTCTTCGAGTTGATGAGGTGCATTGTCCCGAAGTGGCGGTAGCCGGGCTTGATACCTATGACTTCCTTCGCCACCTTTATGGTGTTGGAATACTTCGTGTAGAGGCCTGTGATGAAGGCGTCGGCCTCGCCCGTCTCCACCATCATCATTCCGAAGTAGTTCCGTTCGTACATTTTGTCGACGGCTTCCTGGAGCGTGTAGCCCTCGCGCTGCTTCTTCTCGGCCAGGATCTGCGCGTAGCGCATGCGGCGCTCGTTCTGCGCGTCGTCGCGCAGGTTGATGACCTCTACGTTGTCGAGGTTGAGCTCCATATCGGCGGCCATTTTGCGGATAACGACGTCGTTACCGAGCAAGATGGGGTGGCAAATGCCCTCCTCCTTGGCGCGGATGGCTGCTTCGAGCATGGTCGGGTGCGTACCCTCGGCGAAGACCACCCGCTTCGGGTCGAGGCGGGCCGTATCGTAGAGGTTCTGCGTGAACTTGCTCTCCTGGCCCATCAACTCGCGCAGGTGCTGGCGATAGGCCTTCCAGTCCGTAATCTTCTTGCGCGCGACGCCACTCTCGATGGCGGCTTTCGCCACAGCCATGGAGACTTCCGTAATCAAGCGCGGGTCGACCGGCTTCGGGATGAAGTAGTCCGGGCCAAAGGTGAAGTTGCGCACGTGGTAGGCGCGGTTCACGATGTCCGGTACCGGACGGCGCGCCAGGTCGGCGATGGCGCGTGCGGCAGCCATCTTCATTTCCTCGTTGATAGCCTTCGCGGCGGTGTCGAGTGCGCCACGGAAGATGTAGGGAAAGCCAATGACGTTGTTGATTTGGTTCGGATAGTCGGTCCGTCCGGTGCTCATCAGCACGTCAGGGCGCGCCTCCTTGGCGTCTTCGTAGGAAATTTCGGGGACAGGGTTGGCCAGGGCGAAGATAATGGGCTTGTCGGCCATCGAACGGACCATGTCCTTGGTCAGTATGTTTCCCTTCGAGAGGCCGATGAACACGTCGGCGCCCTTTATGGCTTCGGCGAGCGTGTGTACGTCGGTGCGCGTCGTGGCAAATTCGCGCTTCTGCTCGGTCAGGTTGCCGCGGTCCGCGGTGATGACTCCTTTCGAGTCGAGCATGACGATGTTCTCCTTCCGGGCACCGAACGAACAGTAGAGGCGGGTGCAGGAGATGGCGGCCGCGCCCGCTCCGTTGACCACTATTTTGGCGTCCTCGATGCTTTTGCCGGCCACGTCGAGGGCGTTGAGCAGTCCGGCGGCGGATATGATGGCGGTGCCGTGCTGGTCGTCGTGCATGACGGGGATGTCGAGTTCTTCCTTCAGCCTCTTTTCTATTTCAAAGCACTCCGGGGCCTTGATGTCCTCCAGGTTAATGCCGCCGAAGGTGGGAGCGATGGCCTTGACCGCCTCAATAAACTTGTCGGGATCCTTCTCGTTGACCTCGATGTCGAAAGCGTCCACGCCGGCGTAAATCTTAAAGAGGAGGCTCTTGCCCTCCATCACGGGCTTGCCGCTCATAGCGCCGATGTCGCCCAGACCGAGCACGGCGGTACCGTTAGAGATGACGGCGACAAGGTTCCCCTTGTTCGTATATTTATAAGCGTCGTGCGGGTTCTTCTGAATCTCGAGACACGGCTCGGCCACGCCCGGCGAGTAAGCGAGCGAGAGGTCGGTTTGCGTGCGGTAAGGTTTGGTCGGGACAACCTCAATCTTTCCCGGTTTTCCCTGAGAGTGGTAAAGCAAGGCAGCTTCCTTTGTGATTTTAACCATAGTCGTAGTATGTGAAGTCTTTGATTTTAGATTTTGCGAGTTAGGGGAGCGGCGGCACATCGCTCTGGTCCGCCTTTTCTCCGCAACGCGGGGCGCAGCCGTTCCTTACGGAAGCTGCGCCCGCGCGGTGGGTGAGGCCCTGGCGCCCCTGGGCCGGGCGTCAGAAGCGGTAAGTCAGCGTGACACCGATGTTCTTGAAGCCGGCGTCGATAATGTCGAAGTCGTTGCCGATGTTAAGGGCAATCATCGGGCGATAGTCCAGGCCGAACGTGAGCGGCACGTCCTTCAGTGTGAAGCCAAAGCCCAGCGTGCCGACCGGACCGAGCAGCAGCCCGTCGTGACTGCCGTGGTCGTAGAAGCCTATGCCGGCGCCCACGCCGCCCCAGAACTTCCACGTTCCGAAGCGCGGTGTCCAGTCCGACCACTGGCGGATGTTCCAGTTGTAGACGCCTTGCGCGCAGAAGCCGTCGTCCAGGTCGAAGACGCCCGCCGTCACGTCGAGGAAGTTCTTATTGTTGAAGTGGTACTGGTATTCCAGGTCCATGGTCGAGCCGCCGAAGTGAACGCCGAAGGCGTGGGGCGTGCGCTGCGCGTAGCCGGTCAGAGCCAGCAAGGCGAACAGCGTTGTGAGAAGTAATTTTTTCATAAGCTGCGGTATTTTTGGTTTGACACTCTGCAAAGGTAAATTTTTATTCCAAGGTTTGCCCCCGTTCTTCTGCCAAAAAACTTTAAGCCGCGGCCTGTTACCCCGCCCCGCCCGGCACGTTTTGTGGCGCCGCGGCCTGTTCCGGCCCCTGTTTCTAGGGGGAAAGCAACATTTTGGCAAGAAACTATTTTTGCGGGAAAGTTTTTCTTCGTATCTTTGACCTTGAAAAAAGTTGCAGAACTTATGAAAGGGAATTTGCACTCCGCACAAACGCGCGAGGAGATTAGGCAGAAGGTGATCGGGGTGGCGCTCCGGGCGTTCCACTCCGAGGGCATCAAGAACGTGACCATGGACGACATCGCCCACCACTTACAGATGTCGAAACGAACGCTCTACCAGCTTTTCGAGGACAAGGAGGACCTGCTCCTGGCCTGCATCCGCGAGCAGGAGAAGGCCGACCGCGTGCGCATGGCCGCCATGCTCGAAGGCTCGGACAACGTGCTCGACTTCATCCTCACGGAGTTCAGCGAGCGTATGCGTAACATCGAGAACGTGAAGCCTGCCTTCCTGGCCGAGATGGTCAAGTTTCCGCGCGTCATGAGGTATGTCTCCATCCGCCGCAAGGCGGACACGGAGAGCGCCGTCGCTTTCTTTCACCGCGGGGTGGAGCAGGGCTACTTCCGCGCCGAGGTCAACTACTACGTGGTCTATGCCCTGCTGTGCCACCAGTTGGAAAGCGTCTTTGCCAACAGCGCCTTCAACGGCTACTCCTTTGTCGAAATTTTCGTCAATACGGTGCTGGTCATCGTGCGCGGTTGCGCCACGATGCGCGGCATTGCGATGCTCGACGAGTTTATGGCCGCTTATCAGGCGAAAGCGCACTGAACCGCCGCCGCCGGACCGGCCGCGCAGCCGGACCGACGGACGACGAACGGGAACAGGCCCCGCGCCGGCGCGGTCTGTTTCCGTTTTTACGGGCCCTATTCCCGTAAGCACGGGCCTTAGCCCCGTAAAAACTGGGCCTATCCCCGTAGCGACGGGCCTTAGCCCCGTGTTGGCGGAAACTGTCGGGCGGCGGGCGCAGTCCGGCCTACATGCAGCGGCCCCCTGGCGGAAACACGTTCCGCCAGGGGGCCGCGCGGTTGGCTCCGGGCCGGCAGGGCGCCGGCCGGTCGCGCCGCGGCGCGTCAGAGCACGCGCTTCAGGCGCTCCAGGAAGTCGTCCGCCTCGTCGAGGCTCAGGCAGAGCGGCGGCAGGAGGCGCAGGATGTTGGTCGAGGCCGCGCCGGTGAAGACGTGCTCGTCGAAGACCAGGCGCTGGCGCAGCTCCTTGACGGACCCGGCAAACTCCACGCCCACCATGAGGCCGCGGCCGCGCACCTCGGTGATTTCGCCGTGGTCGGCGGCCAGGCGGCGCAGGCTCTCCATGAGGTGTTCGCCCACGCGGGCGGCGTTCTCCACGAGCTGTTCCTCTTCCATCACGTCGAGCACGGCGAGGGCCGCGGCACAGGCCAGGTGGTTGCCGCCAAAGGTGGTGCCCAGCTGGCCGTAGACGGCCTCGAAGCGCGGACTGATGAGCACGGCGCCCATCGGGAAACCGTTGCCGATGCCCTTGGCGCAGGTGATGAGGTCCGGCTTGACGCCGAGATGCTGATGGGCGAAGAAGCGGCCGCTCCTACCGTAGCCGCACTGAATCTCGTCGCAGACGAGCACGGTGCCGGTGGCGTCGCAGGCGCGCCTTAGGCCCTGCATGAACTCCGCCGTGGCCAGGCGGATGCCGCCTACGCCCTGTATCGCCTCCACAATGACGGCGGCCACGTCGCCCCGGGACAGTTCGGCCTCGAAGGCCGCCAGGTCGTTCAGGGGCAGGAACGTCACGTGCCCGCCTTGGTTCACGGGCGCCGTGATGCGCGGGTTGTCCGTCGCCTCTACGGCGAGCGACGTGCGGCCGTGGAAGGCCTGGCGCGCGGCCAGGACGCGGCGGCGCCCGGTGTGGAAGGAGGCCAGCTTCAAGGCATTCTCGTTGGCCTCGGCCCCCGAGTTGACGAGGAAGAGCTGGTAGTCGTCGTAGCCGCACAGGGGGCCCAGGCGGCGGGCCAGTTCCTGCTGCAAGTCGTTCACCACGGAGTTGGAATAGAAACCGAGCCGCGACAGCTGCCGCCCGATGCGCTCCACGTAGTGCGGGTGGCAGTGGCCGATGCTGATAACGGCGTGTCCGCCGTAAAGGTCGAGGTATTCGGTGCCCTTGTCGTCCCAGACGTGGCAACCGCGGCCCTTGACAATGTCAATATCGAAGAGGGGATAGACTGGATAGAGATTCATGTGGGGAGTAGGATGATGCGAATTTAGAAAGCTACGGATTTCAGGCGCAGTCCGGCCGTTTCTTCCAGGTCGAACATGAGGTTCATGTTCTGTACGGCCTGTCCGGACGCGCCCTTGAGCAGGTTGTCGATGCAGGCGGTGACGAGGAGCTTGTCGCCGTGGCGTTCGGCGTGGATGAGGCACTTGTTCGTGTTGACTACTTGCTTGAGGTCGACGGGCCATTCGGAGTAGTGCGTGAAGGGGGCCTCGTCGTAGAAGTCGCGGTAGAGCTGCTCCACCTCCTCGATGGGGGCGTCGCAACGTACTACCTCGGTGGCGAAGATGCCACGGGCAAAGTCGCCGCGGTAGGGGATGAAGTCCACCGCGCCGTCGAACGAGGGCTGCAACTGGCGGAGCGACTGGAGGATTTCGGGCACGTGCTGGTGCTCGAAGGCCTTGTAGATGCTCACGTTGCCCGTGCGCCAGGAGAAGTGGGTCGTGGCCGACGGCTTCACGCCGGCGCCCGTCGAGCCCGTGATGGCGTTCACCGCGATGTCGCCCTCGAGCAGGCCGGCCTGGGCCAGCGGCAGGAGGCCCAGTTGGATGCACGTGGCGAAGCAGCCCGGGTTTGCCACGTGGCAGGCGCCGGTCAGCTTCATGCGGTTCAGCTCCGGCAGGCCGTAGACGTAGTCGTTGTCCTCGGCGGCCAAGCGGAAGTCCTGCGCCAGGTCGATGATGCGGACCCCGGCCGGGATGTAGTGGTCCTTAAGGAACTGGGTGCTTTTCCCATGGCCGAAGCAGAAGAAGACTACGTCCGTGTCCTCAAAGGGCAGTTGGTCGGTGAAGCGCAAGTCGGTCTCGCCGTAGAGGCCCTCGTGTACGTCGGTCACGCGGTTGCCGGCGTTGCTCTCGCTGTTGATGAATACAATCTCGGCCTCGGGGTGATTGAGCAGGAGGCGGCACAGTTCGCCCGCCGTGTATCCCGCCCCGCCGATAATGCCTATTCTGATCATGTCGGGATAGTTGAAGGAGTTGGGGGAAGGGGGGTCAGATGTTTTCGTCGTCGGGGTGGTTGGCGTAGAATACGCGGAGCGGCGTGGAGAGCACTTTGATGAATCCCTTGGCGTCGTCCGCTGTCCAGCCCTTCTGGGTCTCGCCGTACTCGCCGAATTTCGTTTTCACCAGGTCGTCGGGGCTGTCTACGCCCACCGTGCTGAAGCCGAGCGGGCGCAGTTCGAGGATGGCCGTGCCGTTGACGTGGCGCTGCGAGGTCTCGAGCATGGCCTCGATGTCCCGCATCACGGGCTCGAGATACTGGCTCTCGTGGAGGAACATGCCGTACCAGTTCGCCACCTGGTCTTTCCAGTACTGCTGCCACTTGGACAGTGTGTACTTCTCCAGGAAGCGGTGCGCGCCGATGATGAGCATGGGCGCCGCGGCCTCGAAGCCTACGCGGCCCTTTATGCCGATGATCGTGTCGCCTACGTGCATGTCGCGCCCGATGCCGTAGGCCGAGCCAATCTCCTCGACCTTGCGGATGGCGGCAATGGGGTCGTCGAAGCGTTCCCCGTTGATGGCCTTCAGTTCGCCTTTCTCAAAAGTCAGCTTCAGTTGCTCCGTCCCCGTCTTGGTTACTTGCTTGAGGTAGGCCGATTCGGGCAGTCCCTCCTTCGAGTCGAGGATTTCCCCGCCGCAGATGCTCGTGCCCCAGAGGCCTACGTTGTAGCTGTACTTCAGCTTGGCAAAGTCCGCGTGGAAGCCGTGGCGGTTGAGGAAGTCCACTTCCTCCTGGCGCGAGAGGTTACGGTCGCGCGTCAGGGTGATGATTTCCATCTCCGGGCACATGACGAGGAACGTCATGTCGAAGCGCACCTGGTCGTTGCCGGCGCCCGTCGAGCCGTGGGCTATGGCGTCGGCCCCGATTTCCTTGGCGTAGCGGGCGATGGCAATACCCTGGAAGATGCGCTCCGAGCTGACGGAGATGGGGTACGTATTGTTGCGCAACACGTTACCGTAGATCATGAACTTGAGACTCTTCTCGTAGTACTCGTGCGTCACGTCGAGCGTCACGTACCGGGTGGCGCCGAGACGGTAAGCGTTCTCCTCGTTCGTGCGAAGCTGTGCCTCGCTGAAGCCGCCGGTGTTGGCGCAGGCGGCATATACTTCGTAGCCCATCTCCTTGGCCAGGTACATCACCGTATAGGACGTGTCCAGGCCGCCACTGTAGGCCACAACTACTTTCTTTTTTGCCATGTTTTTGGGGATTAGGATTAGCGTTCTTTCTTTTCAGCTTCGAGCACGAACTTCACGACGTCCGCGGGCAGTTCTACGGGCAGCGGGGCGTCGGGGTGGCGCGCGGGGTCGTAGAGCATACCCGTGCAGACGCAGTATTTACGCCCCGTGCGGGCCAGCACGTCGCAGTTGATGCAGCACGGGTGCTCCGGCGTGCCGCAACCTTTCCAGTATTCATCGTCCTGCGTCAGCTCGGAGAAGGGCACAGGCACGTAGCCCAGCGCCGTATTGATGCGCATCACGGCCCCCGAGCTTGTCAGGCCGAAGAGCTTGGCTTGCGGCCAGCGCAACCGGCTCAGCGAGAAGGCCAGGCGTTTGATGCGCGTGGCCAAGTGGTGCCCGCGGAATTTGGGTACGACGATGAGGCCCGAGTTGGCCACGTAGTGCTTGTTCTCCCAGCTCTCGATGTAGCAGAAGCCGGCAAATTCCTCGCCGTACAGGGCCAGGATGGCCTTCCGCTCGCGCATCTTCGTCGCCAGATACTCGTGCGTCCGCGAGGCAATACCCGAGCCGCGCACTTTCGCTGCGTCCGTGATGGCTTGCAGTATTGTGTCTACATACTTTTCGTGGGAAGCGTCGGCCACGAATACGCTGATTCCGTCGTTGTAGTCTTCCATTTTTTCCATGTCTATTGTTTCCGTCTCCGCCGTGCGATCCCGGTGCGGTTCCGCCGGTTGCGGGGAGCGGAAGTCGTCTGCTGATTATTTCTTTTTAAGGGCCGGGATGAGCTCGGCCAGTTCGTCGATGAGTTCCTCCCGGCTGGCTCCCTCCGTCATGATGAGCAGGATGGTGTCGTCGCCGGCCAGTGTCCCCGCCACGTTGGGCAGGTGGTGCGCGTCTATGTCCGAGGCCAAGCCCCCGGCATATCCGGGCCGCGTGTGCAGGATGGCTACGTTGTCCGAGAAGCTGATGGAGATGAAGCCGTAGTTGTGGTGATAGTCGGCCAGGGGGCTGGGCGACGGCGTGCGTCGGTAGAGCGGGTGGTCCGGCAGGATGTAGCGGTGGCCCCGGGAGTCGAGCACCTTGGCCGCGCGGAGGGTGCGCAAGTCGCGCGACAGGGTCGCCTGCGTTACGTCGAATCCGCGGCGCGACAGTTCTTGGCGGATGAATTCCTGGCTCTCGGCCTCGGTCTCGGTGAGGATGGCGCGGAGCGCATTAAGACGGTGGGAACGTTCGTTCATATCGGTAAGATTATCAATAGTTGTGGCAAAAGTACGAACTAAATTTCATTTATGCAAAATAATCTGCATAAATACATCCATAATTTTTATATATACTGCAAATCTTTTCCGCTCCCCGCGGTCTGGCCGGCTGTTTCGGCCGAAAGTCGGGCGAGGAGGGGGAAATATTGGGGCGAGGCGGGGGAATATTGGGACGAGATGCGGGAATACGCGGACAAGGCGTGGGGAATACGCGGTCTGGGCTGCCGGATATTGGAGCGGGCATAATAAATAGGCGTGCGCGGCCGGGGAACAGGCGGCCGGGGCAGTCGTCCGCGCCCCCGGGTCGCGCCCCCGGGCCGAAGCGGCACGGCCGGCAGCGCGCGGGGCACTGCCGGCCGTGGAGGCGATGGTCCGGGCGGGCGGGTCAGACGAAGGTCTTGACCAGTCCGGCGATGTCCTCTTCCGCGAGTTCGCCCAGCACTTGCAGCACGACGTAGAAGCCGTCCCCTTCGATGAAGCAGAGCACCTCGTCGAAGCGCTCCCCCTCCCCGTGCGTATAGGTGTAGAGGGCCGAGTTCTCGTTCCGGGTCGAGCCGAGGCTCGCGTAGTTCGTGTCGTTGGCCAGCGCCGTCCGCATTTTCTCGAAAGCCTTCTTCGGTTTGCGGGCCGTAGTGGTCAGGAGCGTGACGCTTTTCACCTTCTCGCCCGCCCCGGGGATGAATTTCAGGGTCCCCTCCTGGAGTTGCACGTGCTTCACTTCGTCCATCTCGCAATAGGCCGACAGGTCGTAGCCCGTCCAGGCGCTGTCCGCGGCCTCGTTCGCGGCCGTCAGCTCGGTGGGGCAGGGCGCCGCCGCCCCGTCCGCCGTTGCGGGTCCCCTGCCGGCCGCGGCCGGCAGACAGAGCGCCAGGGCTGCCAGCGCGGTGCGGCAGCGGCGTACATACGTAGCGTTCATCCGATTCATGTTTTCAGTGGTCCGTGTGCCGGTCCGGCCGTCCCGGGCCGCCGTTCCGCCGCGGGGCGCATGGCTCCCGCCGGGCGGCGCGTCCGTCCCGCTGCAGGCGGGGACTGGCGCAACAAATGTACGGATAAAGTTCCGCCCCCGGAAAGGTTTCAGGAAATTTAACCCGAATCGGTCATTAGAACTGAATTATCTTCATTTCTAATGACCGCCATTAG
>OHIY01000959.1_pt1 | contig 12763 bp, 8 predicted proteins | sample 1568351 | NCBI WGS metagenome assembly OHIY01 (sample SAMEA3879547, study PRJEB24766) | human gut metagenome | biome: human-associated habitat; feature: feces | place: USA | collected 1985/1987 | reverse complement strand
GATATTAAAATCAGTGCTTTGCATGGATTTTATCCTACTTTTTGTCAACTAGGCCGAGATGCGGAACTCGAGATGTGGCGCGACCTGTGGCTTTTCTCATATCTGTGCAACGGTATAAATTTCAGGGATATGCTGTACCTCAGGTACCGCAATGTGGTTGGCGGGGAGATATGGTATGTGCGCTCGAAGACCTGCCGCTGCTCCAGGCCCAAGGTAATCAAGGCCGTCATCACCGACAGGATGAGGCAGATCATAGGCAATATAGGCAATCCGTATGACGGGAATCCAGATACCTTTATATTCAAGTTTGCAGCGGACGGTGAAGATGAATTCGGCATAGCCCTGAATGTACGCTCTGTCGTGAACCGCTGCAACATTGCGCTCGGCTGTATCGCTTCCAGGCTCGGCATCCCTAAGTTCACCACATACTCCGCACGTCATTCGTTTGCGAGCATACTGCAGAGGCATGGCGTCGATGTGAGCTATATCTCGGAATGCCTCGGACATTCGAGCATATCTGTGACTGAAAGCTATCTGGCGGGATTCGGCAGGGACGACAGGGAGAAGAACGCCGTATTTCTTATGGATTTCGAGTGTGAGGGAAATAAAGCTGACGCTATTTATTCCACAATGTTATAATAAAATATTGTTTTATCAGCTTGATTTACACCCTATGCTAAATCTAAACTCTCACAAAGATATTGCATTTCCTGAAATTATCAAAAAATACTTGAAAAAATACATGGAAACATTTGCATTCAATTTTCATACAGTGCCGGAATATGCCCTGTAGCGCCTCCATGACCGATAAATGACAGGATAATATCAGTCAGGAAGACATTGTATACGGTCCCGGAGAGCACAGAAAAGGCATGGCCGGAGACAATATGCAAATTGTATGGATATTCCCGGGATCCGACCTGGTATGCGCTTGGAACTTATTGTCTGAAAGTGCTTTCGCGTTCATGACTTCAATGGCTTTTGTTCCATTGTGTAACAAACAAATTGTAGTTATGAAAAAAATTTTCAGATTGGTAACTGCGCTCGGCTTGTTTTGCGGAGCGTTTGCGTTTACCGGATGCAACTACGAGGATGACATCAACTCGCTTGGTGATCGCCTGTCTGCCGTAGAGAGCTCCCTCCAGAGCCTCGAGGGCCAGATCAGCGACGGAGCTGTCATCACCGGAGTTACTTCTAGCGAGAGCGGCGTAGTAATTACGCTGAGCAACGGTGAATCGTACACCATCACCAATGGTACAAACGGAACCCCCGGTTCAGTAGTTACCATCGGTGCGGATGGCTATTGGTACATCGACGGCGTGAAGACCGACTATCCCGCCAAGGGTCAGGAAGGCCAGCCCGGTGATGATGCCAACACCGTTTATTACTATCCTCACGAGAGCGGATACTGGTACAAGGTGACCGTAACTCCCGAGGGAACGAAGACCGAGGAGGCTACCACTATCAGCTGGATCGCTTCTTCGAACGGTGTTACCGCTGTCTACAACCCTGAGGATGGTACCCTCACCCTCGCCAATGTAGAGGGCGCTGACAAGCCTATCGTGATCAGCCTCACCTCGCAGCTCAAGTCGCTGGCATTCGTTCCCGAGACCATGGCTCAGGGCCTCGGCGTCATCCAGTTCTACAGCCTCTACGATGCCAAGGGTGCTTTCATCGCTGCCAACCAGCCTGAGGTTACCTACCGTGTCAACCCTGCAAACGCCGACCTCGCGAATGTAGAGTGGGCGTTCATCAACCGTGAAGTAACGACGAAGGTTGCAGGCGACAATACCGACCTCATCTCAATCGTAGGCGAGCCTGTTGCCGGCGAGAAGGGTGGTGTAGTGTTCACCATTACTGCCAACAGCGACAAGGAGATACCCTCAGACGCATCTGTGAAGGGTGATAACGTTCTCGTTGCCCTCCAGGCTACCTCTACCGATTCTGAGGAGGAGGTCGTTTCCGACTACGCTTTCGTAGAGCAGGTCAAGATCGACGAGTATCAGATCATAAAGCATGATCCTTACTATAAGAAGGTCGGCAAGAAAGTCATCCCTTATGAGCCTACCGATGACTACAAGGTTCTTCCCGACCTCAGCGATCCTACCAACATCATTCTCGGCTACAACGAGACTATCAATGTATTCGACTCTCTCGAGACTTATGTTCCTACTACTGGGGTAAAGAAGTCTCTGCCTGAGCTCTATGTAGAGCCCAGCTACAAGCTCTCCTTCCCCGAGAAGTATCTCGGAGCTGACGGTAAGACCAACCAGCAGCAGTTCGTAACCCTCGACGAGGAGACTGGCAGCCTGTCAGTAAATTCCGAGTGGCTCGGCAACAACCGTCCCGCTATCGGACGTACTCCCGTCATCTTTGCCGAGGCATTCGTGAAGAACACCAAGGGTGAGGATGTCAAGGTAGCCCAGTGCTGGCTCAAGGTCAACATCATCGGTGAGAAGGCCGTTATCGAGGATCACAACGTTACCGTTGCTCCTGCGACTATCGAGTACTCCAAGATTCCTGACGCCGGTGAGAAGATCGCCCTCAGCTGGGAGCAGGCTAACAAGGACATCCTTGCTGCACTCGACCTTACCTACAATGAGTTCGTGGCACTCTACGATGTCGACGCGGCCGACGTTACCGTTACCTATTACGATGACAAGGGTGTGCAGCTCAAGACTGCACCTGCAGGAGTATCCGCAAGCATCTCCGGCCTGAGCGACAACACCGCTACCAACGCTGCCGAGCTTACGATTACCGACGCCGTTGACGAGAATTGCTCAGGAAGCGTCAAGGTCGAGATACCTTCAGAAGAGCCTAACAGCCGTGGTAACGTAATTGTTACCTTCAGCTACACCGTTAAGCATGACCATGTATGGCCTGCCCTCAGCACGAACTACCTGAAGCCCGGCACTACCAATACCGTTGTGGTCAAGGGTAAGCTCATTAACAATGCCTGGGAAATGCAGTCAACTATGGCTGAGCACTTCGAAGGATACCTTAGCGACTACGGCGCCGCTTATGCAAAGAACAAGGAGAACCACGGTCCTATTACCTTCGCTCTCATGCCTTACATAAGCAAGGACGAGGCTGCGAAGAACGGTAAGGTCGTTTCAGTTGCAACTCCTCAGGCAGAGTGGCCTAAGGGATATGTAGACCAGCTTGGCGCTGCTATCAGCGGAACCGACTACACCGATCAGGAGATTGCCCTTACCGAGCCTCTCGTGAACAACAAGACCTATGTGGTTACCGCTTACACCGTGCTCGATAACGGCAACTACTGCGAGATGACCTACTATGTAGAGTTCGTAAGTCCGTTCGAGGTAACCGGCAAGGATATCGAGCTCAAGACTCTGATTGCCGATCCTTCTACCGAGGACGTACAGGAGCTGCTCGTAGTCAACGACCTTGACGACAAGGTGGTTTACGAGAAGGGTGCAGTTACCAAGTATGGTGCCGATACCTACAAGCTCGACGATGCGGACTTCGTATTCAACTACGAGCTTATCTTCAAGGACAAGAATCATGCTGATCTCAATCCTGAGTCTGACTTCAACGGCGACGGAGTTGACCACCTTTCAATGACCGGATCCGAGGTTACTTGGGATAACGCAGGTACTACCCTCCAGCAGGATATGCATGCCGCATACTCTATCGAACTCCAGGTAAGCGACATCTGCGTAGTTGACACAGAGGCGGGAATAACAGTCCTCAGCTCTGCAAACTCTAAGTAGTTTTTCCACACATCATCTATCTACTGTCGAGGGGCGGCTCGTTTCGTGCGGGCGCCCCTCACTTTTTTGTTTCCTGAGGATTGTCTGCCGGCTCTATCCTCCTTATGCCGAAGATCCTGCTGCCCGTGCGGTAGTACGAGATGTCGAAGCAGCTGCAGCACTCGTGGCTGTGGTGCCCACGCCCGAAGCCGGTAAGGCACCTTGAGTCGAAACCTATCTCTGCAAGCTCTTCCAGCGCCGCCCCGGCCTGCCTGTCGGAGAGCAGGCCTTCAAGTATATTGTAGTTCCTGTACAGTTGCTCGAGAACTGCGTCCCTGGCCTGCTTCCTGCTGTGGTATATGCGGTTGTTGTAGCTGTTCTTGCAGCTCAGGCTGCAAAACTTCTTGTCTTTCCGTCCATTGATGGGAGTTCCGCATTCCAGGCATCTTCCATGGACGGATCCGTCATTATGTTTCATAGTTCCGTGTTTTATGTGGTCTGCTAAAGTTATGCAAATCCCGCGGGCTTGCAATAATGTTTCTGACATCTTTCCGTTTCTTGTCTTCTTTGAAGTTTCCGTTTCTTTCCTCCGGGCTTAGAAAAATATTTTTCCGTTTTTTGCCTTCGCAGAACTTTATTCTGCGTTCCTTTGTTGCGGGACAGGTGCGCGCATCCCTAAACTTTTAAATGGAAACTTTATGGAACAGTTGAACAGAATCGAACTCAGGGGAGCAGTCGGCAGCGTCAGGCTCCAGACTTTCTCCGAAGCCAGGGTGGCAAGGTTTACGGTTGCCACGAACTATGCCTACAAGGACAAGAACGGGGAAGCGGTCATAGAGACCAGCTGGCACAATGTCGTGGCCCGGGAAGGCCGCAACCTCCGGGACCTCGACAAGATCTGCAAAGGCTCGAAAGTCTATGTGCAGGGCAGGCTGCGCTATCAGAAGTATACCGGCTCTGACGGTGTGGAGAGGCTCGCGACGGACATCGTGGCCAGCAGGCTGGTAATCCTTGACGACGAGTCGCAGATACATTATGAAATGTAGCCGTCATATCCTTCCCGCTCCGGTGTTGCTCGCCGTACTGCTGCCGGCCATGCTTTCCTGTGCCAGGCAGAGCAAACTGTCGCTCCTTCATTCGGGTGCGCTGTCGGCTGCGCTGGAACTGCCGCCGAAGCAGTACTCGGAGGCGGCTGTCTCTGGCCTGCAGGTCGACGGAAATACGGCGAGGGACACTATCAGGGTGACCGGGCCGGACGGTCGGGAGGTCTATATAATGAACGCGGTCCTCGACGAGGAAACAGGCGAAATGGTAGCTACCGAAAGGCTCGACGCAGCCGTGGTGACAGCCAGGTTCAGCAATGTCGCCGAGAGGGGAGGAAAGGTCGACCTCAAGTTCCGCATAGCGGTCCCGGCCGCGATGCAGGATTCGCACTGGCAGCTACGCTTCTATCCGAGCATGTTCGCCCTCGGGGATTCGGTCAGGCTGGACGACATACATATCACCGGCCGCAGCTATCGCGAGAGGGAACTGCGCGGTTACGAACGCTATCGGCGCTTCCTGTCGAGGATCGCTCCGGACTCGGCGGCGTTCATCTCGTACAGGAGCCTCGAAGTGTTCCTGAAGCGGAACCTGCCCGGCGTCTATGCCTTCCGTACCGATTCCTCTTTCGTTACTGAGCAGCAGTTCCGCTCCCGCTTCGGGGTGAGCGGACAGGAAGCGGTGGAACACTATACCCGTCGGGCTGCGCTGAGGCGTAACGAACGGCTTAAGGAAAACCGCGGGAAAATGTTCGGCCGCTATGTGAAATCCCCTCCGGCAGACGGTGGAATCAGGCTGGATTCGGTGACGGTCTCCTCCGACGGCGACTTCATATATGACTATGTGCAGACCGTCAATGTGCGGCCCGGCATGCGCAAAGTGGACATAGTCCTGTCCGGCGAGGTGCTGGAATTCGGAGGAAAGGTGGGTGACATTCCCGCGACCGAGCCTCTGACTTTCTACATTTCTTCGGTCTCGGCATTCGTCGACCCGTTGGAAAGGTACCTTACGAGGATAGTGTCGCGCAATGCCGAATTCAGCGAGCACAGGCGTATCGTATTCGGACAGGGAAGGCATGACGTGGATCTCCGTCTTGAGGACAACGCTTCCGAGATAGGGCACGTGAAGTCTACGATAAGGCAACTTATGGCCGATCCGCTATATGAACTCGATTCCGTGTCTATCAGCTCTTTTGCATCTCCGGAGGGCCGCGAGGAATACAACATCCGGCTTTCCGAAAGGCGAGCCGAGAGCGTGGCGGAGTATTTCGGGACTTTCGTGCGCCATATTGGCGATTCCCTGGGCAGCACGAGGAAAATCGAGTTCCTGCCGCGTTCCGGAGGGGAGAACTGGGCGGCCCTGGATGTGCTGGTGGCTTCGGATACCAGCCTTACGGAGGTGCAGAAATACCGCTATTCCCTCGACCGGGATTCCCCTCTGGCGGACGACAGGGAGGAGATGATGCGTCACCGCGACTCGTATGCCTATATCAGCGGGAGCCTCTACCCAGGGCTGCGCGAGGTGAGACTGGATTTCGCGCTTTCGCGCAAGGACATGATCAAGGACACCGTGGTCACGACGCAGCTCGATACCGCCTATATGAGGGGTGTGCAGTGCATACGGGACTACGACTATGAGATGGCCATTGCCTTGCTTGAACCCTATGCCGACATAAATACTGCTGTAGCCTATGTCGCGCTCGGCAGGAACCGTTCGGCGCTTGCGATACTGTCAGGTATGGAGAAGACGGCCACCGTGGACTATATGCTTGCGCTCGTGCATTCGCGGCTCGGAGACGATGCCCCTGCCGTAGAACACTATCTCAACTCCTGCCGCCAGGACCGGTCGATGATAAGCAGGGGGAACCTCGATCCGGAAATATACGCTCTGGTCCGCAGATACGGACTTGACGACATATTATACGAAATAACTGAATGAAAATCACGGATTATTGACTTCAATATAAAACAAAAACAAAAACAAAAGACAACTATGAAAGACCTTGTAAAAGTTTTTGCGGTACTTCTTGCCGCGCTGTCATGCCCGTCGTGCGACAAAGGCTTCGTTTCGGCGGTAGAGGAAGGAAAACCCTGCGTGCTCGATGTCTGCGTAGGAGGAGCGCTCGAAGCGTCCGTCGGGACCAGGGCCGGCTCCGGAAATGCGGACGAGAAAATATCGTCGGTGCAGATAATGGTGTTCAATACGGGGACGGGCCAGCTGGACGGCGCCCTCTACAAAGGAAATCTCGAGGCGTACGGCCAGTGGAACGGCACCGACAGGATATACTGTACTACCGGGCCGCGTCAGGTGTACGCTATCGTGAACTCTCCTGTAAACTATGTCGAGGGGGACTCCAAGGTATCCGATATCGGCGACCTGAAGTCGGTCATGGTTTCTCTTGCCGACAACGGTACTTCCAGGCTCGTTATGGCAGGCGCAAGCGAGATAAGGACCTTGACCTCGCCCGAGGAAAGCATTACGGTGAATGTGGACAGGCTCTGCGCCGCAGTCGTCCTCAAGGAGGTGACGAACCGTATGTATGCACCCGTATATCGGGACAGGGTGAGGATTACCGGGGCGTATCTAATGAATGTGCCCGGCGTGTGCCCGCTGGTGGACGACGCTTCTTTCACGGCTGCGTCCCTCGAGTCTGGAAAGTGGTATGCCAGGAACGCCGAAGACAGGTCTTCGCCTGTATCCGGTCTGCTGTCGGCTTCGTATTCCGGGACATCCGCGCCGCTCGAATATGACAGGACGACGCAGTTCGGTACCGTCTTCTATGCTTTCCCCAACGAGATAGAGACAGCCGCATCCGATGTCTGGAGCCCTTCGTCGACCTATCTCGTGGTCAAGGCCAGCATCGACGGAAAGGACTGCGTCTATCCGGTAAGGCTCGGCGCTCTGGAGGGCAACAAGCGCTACGAGGTGTCTCTGGTACTGCATAGGGTGGGCGGCAATCCCGACTCGCCGTACGACGAGATCGAGTTCAGCGATGTCATCCCTACGCTCGTGGTAACGGACTGGGCGGACGGTGACCCGATAATGCAGGAGATATGATTTCCCTCGGAAGACTGTCCCGTGCAGCCTTGTTCCTGACCATTGCGGGAGCGGTGTCGTGCTCTGTCAAGGAAGACAGGTCCGTGTGCCCCTGTTATGTGACTCTTGACTTCGCCCCCGCGGTGGAAGCAGGACTCGGGGATGCCTCTCTTCTCGTCGGCAACCGTTCGGGAATGGCCGTGGAAGATGTCGACATTTCTTCCCTTGTGGACGGGACGCTCGAGGTCGCCGTCCCCCGTGGAAGGACAGGCTTCTCCGCGGTCTTCGGAGAAGAGGGCTATGATCTGCACGGCGATACGCTGCACTTCGACGGTACGCAGACTCCCGGGAGGCTTTTCGTCTGGTCGGAATACGCACCGTGCGATGATGACGCCTATTCCTGCCGCGTGCAGCCGCATAAGCAGTTCTGCGACATAGAGGTGGTCCTCGTGCAGGACGAACAGTCGCCGCTGCCCGTGTATGAGGTCGAACTCAAGGCAGGATGCAATGCCCTGAGCCTGTTCGACCTCGAGGCGGTGGATGGAAACTTGTCGTCGTCGGCCGTATATGATGCCGCGAGCCTCTCCTACCGTCTGAGGATTCCCCGGCAGAAGCCCGGCCCGCTCGTGCTCGGACTCTATGATACCTCGCTTCCCGTCAGGATTCCCCTTATGCTGCTCGACATTTCCCGGGAACTCGAGACCCGGGGCTATGACTGGGGAAAGCCGGACCTCGACGACATAAGGATAGTGATAGACCGCCAGGCGGTGAAGTTCTCCGTCAACATAGTCGGCTGGACATCGGAAAACTCAATACATGTGGAAATATGAAACTTTTGTCTTTATACAGGATATCTGTGGCTGCGGCCCTGCTCGCAGCCGCCTCGGGATGCATCAAAGATGATGTCCCGGTGCTCTATGAAGACGCAGACGGCTCCGGAGAAAGGGTTTCCGTCCGCCTCGACATCAAGGGCGGGGACGGAGCGGGGATAGAGGTCAGGAGCCCTATGCTGGAAGGAAGCGAGGAAGTCATGAGCGGAGCCCATGCCTATGTCTTCTATTCGGAGTCCGGGCTGCTCGATTCAGTGCAGGAACTGTCGGTGGGCTGGTCGTCTTCGGTGATAAGCGTTCCTGCCGGGAACAAGGTGGACATATTCGTGCTCGGGAACCTGTGGGCAATCGAGAAGGACGGCTCCAGGCGCGCCGAACTTTCAGAGGCCATGGGAAGCGGTTTCCCCTCGGATGCCGCCGGCTTTTCGGACATGGTATACCGTCTCGACGGAGGAAGCCTGGGATCCGATTTCCGCCGCGAGGCCCTTTCGGACGTCCGCTCCCTCGGAATACCGTTCTCCGGCGAGCTGAGGGGAGTCTCGTTCAGCCCCGGCCAAAGTGTAAGTATCGAATGCGACAGGCTTTTCTCCAAGGTGTCCCTTACTATCGACCACAGCGGACTGAACGGAGGCAATCCGGACTATTTCCGCAATGTGCGGCTGCATATCAGGCAGGCCAACTGCGTGCTGCGCCCCTTCGGAGTCGCCGCTTGTGCGGAGTCTGCCGCGGACATGATAGAGGGCGATTACGACCCTTCCATGCGGGAGGCGTCCTTGATTACCTTCGACTTCTATGTCCCCGAGAACATGCAGGGCGACATCCTTCCCGGCAATACCGACCAGGGCGCCAAGGCTTACGACAACATAGCCGCCTCGGCCGGAAAGGACAAGGCCGGCCTGCTTACCTATGTGGAGTTCACGGGCGAGGTGGACGCCTCGGCTGGAGGCTACGGGGGAGAGGTGACTTACCGTTTCTATCTTGGCAAGGATGCCGTGAGCAACTGCGATTTGGAGAGGAACCGCAGATACGATGTCCGCCTGGGGTTCAAGGTCAGTTCCCTTTTCGATCCGTACTGGCAGGTAGACCCCTCGTTCACTGACGGCAGGACTATAGGGATAGCCTCCGACAGGGCGCTGTCGGATCTCCTGCCGTCCGGCCAGCTGGTGGCGGTGAGGAAGAACCGTCCCGCAAAGTTCTATGTGTATGTCGGTACGGATGCGGGGCTGTCGCCTCCGTCTTCGCTGCAGGACCGCGGATATAATCCGCAAAGCGTAGCGGAGAATGCGCTTTCTACCGACTTCATGTCGAAATCCAATGTTCCGGAGGAGGTTCCGTTGCGCAAGGATCTGCTTGCCCTCGGTATCACTCCCACCTACGACGACGCGACGGGGCTTATGACCTTCAGTGTCACTGATCCGTCGCTTTTCAGGGCAGGGGAGGAACTGATCCTGAACCTCAGTACCGTTCCCGAGGGCAAGGACTGCTCTATCCGGCTTGTGACTCTCGACAATATGTCGGAGTCCTGGGACAGCCCGTTATCGCAGAAGATGTACCAGGGGTCGGCCAACAGGCTGGTCCTGCGGGGCTATGCAGGGGAGGCGGCTGTCATGAGCAGCCAGGGGATATTCAAGTTCTCTCCGACAAGCGCCATGAACTCCGACTTCATCCCGAGGGAATATATCCCGGATTATTGCAAGACGGGAGACGGTGCTATCTCGATATACAGGTTCTACCGCGCCGATGCCTCGCAGACGGCTTCCATAAGCATAAGGCCGCTCGACACTTTCAACGACGGAACCCAGGACCGCGTCTTCAACATCCGTCTCGGCGACGCGACGGCAAGGTTCGACTTCGGCTCAGGCCTTCCTGAACTGGATATACGCGGAACTCCGGTAGAGTTCACGATAAGCATGTATGACGCGGTTACAAGACAAGCGCTCGACAGGAGCATGTTCGACGACACGATGTTCGGCCTATTGTATGCTGGCGCCGACGGGACCATGGACTTCGGAGGAGATGTGTCCGATGAGGACGGGCCTTACATTGCCATAGAGAAGACAGGCCGGGTCGGTGCCGACGGATACGGCATATACAACATCTTCCGCAGCCGCATCGGTACGAAATTCAAGATCAGGGCCGATGATACGGCCGGAGACTGCGTCGTGAATTTCCGATACCAGTACAACGGCTTCTGCGACGTGTATCGGGAGAAGAAACGGGCCGTGCTGTCGGGACGCAAGATGCAGACTGTGCGCATGCGTATGCTTCCTTTCATGAGCGATGTAGGCGACGTGGGTTTCGCGGAGAGGTTCGACGACTATACGCTGTGGAATGCGGACAGGCTCGACCCGGGGCACTCTCTCGGGAGTCCTTCCGACCCTATGTATTCCTCGGAGAGCGTAAAGTTCTATCTTGCCTCTGAAGACTACTATTCGCTATATGCGAAGCCCCTTGCCGGCTCGTCGTATGCCACTTCCGAGGGACGCAGCCCGAATATAGTCCTCACGCAGGACTCCGACGGGGGAGCGCTGAAGCTCGTGAGCCGTGACGACGGTGCCACGACCCTTCATTCGGCGGGACCGCACGCGATATGCGCAAGTGTAGAGAATATCCATTCCGGAGAGATCCTGGAGGAAGTGCTGGGAGAGTTCGATGTGTTCGTGCACTTCATCGTTGGATTGAACTATGACAGTTCCTCGATAATGGCGAGCCCGGTCAACAGCATGCTGTCGGTATATCCGCTGATCCTTTCCGATGTGGGCAGGACGAGCTATGCGGAATCGGCATCGGCCGGCGGCCTTGCATCGGGCCCCTCGGTGCGTGTATGGTATTCGGGTCGGACGACAGGCGATCTTTCCTTCCAGATTCCTTACGGAACCCAAATGGAGAACTGCTGGGCGCATCCCAAACTTGACGATAAGAGGGTGGTATATGCAGGCACAAGCAAGGTTTCAGGAAATTATCTGCAGGTCTATGAAATCCGTCCGGAGGACAGCTCCGGCTCGGCGAATCTTATGGATTTCGTCAGCGGTCTTGCGGATCCTGCCGGGACGGGGCATCAGAGGGTCGCTTTCAATCTCGGCCGCAATACTGTCGGGCTGCAGTTCGCCAATCCAGAATACTGGGACGACGGCGACAGCTCCGCTCCCAAGGGTGCCGACATGTTCGACAGGACGGCTTTCGGCGACCTGACGGTAAATCCTGATGCCCGCGTGGGTGATCCGGATTACGGGAAGGGCTACTATGTGTTCGAGAGGCTCGGCGACGTGATGAGGGAGAGTTCCGACTGGATTCCCTACTTCAACTGGCTGACTCGCTGAAAAATAGTCGCAGAAATTGACAAATAGTCCTGATTTTATGACATAATGTCCTAATTATCAAATGTTTCGCTGTTGGCATCGCGCTTGTACCAATAACGGTTGTCCCGCAAGGGACAGGCAAATAACAGATAGACAAATTAAAATTATAGGAGATTATGATTATGTTACCTACAAGAAGAAACGAGCAGAACTGGCTCCCTGACTTTTTCAATGACTTTTTCGACAACAGCTGGATCGAGAAGACCAAGGCTACTACTCCGGCAATAAATGTCATCGATACCGATACCGCCTATCAGTTAGAACTTGCCGCTCCCGGCATGACCAAGGACGATTTCAAGGTCAGCCTCGACAATGACGGCAACCTCTGCATCGAGATGGAGAAGAAGGTCGAGGACGGCAAGGAGAAGAAGCACGGCCGTTACCTGCGCCACGAGTTTTCATACTCAAAGTTCCAGCAGGTGATAATGCTCCCGGAGGACGCCGACAAGGAGAAGATCGCTGCCAAGGTCGAGCACGGAGTCCTGAATGTCGAGATTCCCAAGCTTATCAAGTCCAACGAGCCTGAAACCCACAAGCTCATAGAGATAAAATAGGCTGATACCTGAAAAACAGGCTGTTTCACTGATGCGGCTCCGGTTTTGTGCCGGAGCCGTGTATTTCGGAAAGAGATTTTTGCTATATTGGCAGAAATCTTTTTCTTTTTTATGCTATGATTAGGAATATCGGTCTGGTTGCGCACGATTCGCGCAAGGAAGAACTTGTCAGTTGGGTCAAATTCAATGCGGGAGTCCTGAAGACCTGCACGCTTTACTGCACCGGCACG
>OHIY01000951.1_pt1 | contig 12872 bp, 9 predicted proteins | sample 1568351 | NCBI WGS metagenome assembly OHIY01 (sample SAMEA3879547, study PRJEB24766) | human gut metagenome | biome: human-associated habitat; feature: feces | place: USA | collected 1985/1987 | reverse complement strand
TATAATAGATGTAATATTGTATATCTACAAGAGAGCAGAATGCTAAATATTTGATTACTAGATGTTTTTTTGTATATTTTAGTTCCGCAAAGACTTTGGTAGTTTCCTTTATCGGAATGAAGAGTCAAGAATTGGATGTCAAGTCTAATTTACATATTAGTTTGAAACCCGATACTGAAACTCTTGATGAAGTTGTGGTGGTTGCGTATGGTGCTGCTAAGAAAAATTCATTAACAGGTTCGGTAGCTACTGTGAAATCGGATGCTTTAGAGAAAGTCCCAACTGCTTCTTTTGAGAAAGCGTTACAAGGATTATCCGCAGGCGTACAAGTAGAAAGTCAATCAGGTCAACCTGGTTCAGTAAGCCAAGTACGTATCCGCGGTATTGGGTCTATGTCCGCATCCAGCCAGCCTTTGTATGTTATTGATGGCGTTCCTGTTTCATCAAAGAATATATCAAAAGTCGCAGATGAAGATAGTTATGGAACTTCTGTAAATCCATTATCCAATTTGAATCCTAATGACATAGAATCCATATCGGTTCTGAAAGATGCGTCTGCCGCTTCATTATATGGTTCGCGTGCTGCTAACGGGGTTGTCATGATAACTACAAAGCAAGGTGCTTCCGGACAAGCAAAGATCGAATTTAAAGCTCAAGTAAGTTCTTCACATTTACCTTCCAATGGCTATGATTTAATGAGTTCTACAGAACATTATAAGACTTGTTACAAAGGATTCTATACTCAAAACATAAGCGACGGAATGACTTCCGAAGCAGCTAGTATTGCAGCTAATGCATCTGTACAAGATATGTATAAAGCCAATCCTTTTAATATGGCTAATCCTTTTACTGGAGAGGGTATTTTGGCAAGTGGTGCAAAAGCTATGATAAATACAGACTATTTAGACGAACTGTTTAAGACAGCAACTACCCAGCAATATGATTTAAGCATCAGTGGTGGTAGTGACAAATCTAAATATTTTATATCTTTGGGATATATGGACCAAGATGGTTTGGCCGTTGGTTCGGATTTATCACGTTATTCTGCCCGCATTAATGTCAGCAGTAAAATTAAGCCTTGGGCAGAAATCGGTGTAACATCCACAATGTCAGTCAATGAGCAAAACACCCCTCCGGGCGGTGGAGGTGGTTCATCACCTTTAACCAATGCTTTTTTTGTCCCTAATGCTATCTCGCTCTATAAATTGGATAATGATTTTAATAAAATCTATGATGAAAAAGGCAATCCTGTTTATAACTATGTGAACCCTGTGTTCAATGACATGAACACACTGGCTTTTTCGAAAATGGATATCTACAATACTAAAACGCATCGGGCATTAATTAGTCCATTTATTGATTTGAATATTTTCGGTGTACATTGGCGTAACAGTTTCTCTTATGACTATACCAATATGGATGAAATGCGTTGGTATAATCCAGAACATGGTAATGGTGCGGCAGTAGATGGACGATTAAGCAAATATGCTATTAGTGACATCACATCCACATTTACCAGTACGTTGAATTATGCTTTTTCTTTGTTTAATGATCATCATATTGGTTTGCTGGCCGGTTATGAAGCATATAAGAACACTTATTCCATGCTTCATGCCCATGCTACAGGCTTTTCTAATAGTGAAATGATTGAATTAAGTATGGCCTCTACTCCTTATGAAACTAAATCAAAGAAAGATCACGAGCGTATGCAATCATTTTTCGGGCGCATAAACTATGATTATTTAAACAAATACTTTCTTTCATTCAGTATTCGTACCGATGGCTCCTCACGGTTTGCACCTGGACATCGTTGGGGAACGTTCTGGTCTATCGGTGGCAACTGGCGTATCAGTGAAGAGAATTTTTTTAAAGGTATTGAATGGGTTGATGATTTAAAATTACGTGCCAGTTATGGAACTTCAGGTAACAAACAATCTGATTATTTGTATGGCTTCCAAGGCTTATATGATACAGGAAACAATTACAATGGTCAAAATGGCATTACACACTTGCAAATTCCTAATGATGAATTATCATGGGAAAAGTCTAAAAATTTTAATGTAGGTATTGATTTTGGAATATTTGGATGTTTGAATGGTAGTATTGAATATTACAATAAAACTTCAGATGCCTTATTACTTGAAAAACCATTGGCGCCCTCAACCGGATTTGAAAATGCTATATCAAACCTAGGTGGTATGCGTAATCAAGGTATAGAAATTGATTTGCATTCAACAAATATCAATACGAAAGATTTCACTTGGACAACGGACTTTAATATTGCTTTTAACAATAATAAAATAACATCTTATCCTCAAAAAGAAGAAGTGGTTGGCACCAAAATTCGGACTGTAGGCTATAGTATCTATGAATTCTATATGCAAGAATGGGCTGGTGTAGACCCCGTTAATGGAGACCCACTGTGGTATATGGATGTAACTGATGATAAAGGCAACCCTACAGGAGAACGTACCACAACCAATACATACTCTAAAGCTACAAAATATAAATTAGGGTCTGCACTTCCTTCAGCAACCGGAGGTTTGACTAATACTGTTTCATGGAAAGGTGTAGATTTCTCATTCATGTTTACTTACGGATTTGGAGGTAAGATATATGATGTATATGAGGAAAATTTATTAAATGATGGAAATAAGACTGGATATCAGTTGATAACAGAACAAGCAGATAGTTGGACACCGGAAAACACAAATGCTTCCAATCCAAAATTTATTCCAAATAATTCCAATACTTCTAATGGAAGATCAAGTCGTTATCTACATAATGCAGATTTCATTAAGTTAAAGAATATCAGTTTAGGTTATTCACTACCCAAATCACTGATCAAAAAAAATCTATTACAGAATGTACGTATCTATGTCAGTGCAGACAACTTGATAACTTGGAATTTGGATAAAAAATTCAAAAGTTATGATGTAGAATTAGGTGGTGTTGATGGTTTGCTTGATGGAGGCGGTACAGTTCCATTGGCGAGAACATTTACTGCGGGAATTAATCTAACTTTCTAACTTATAAACCAGATATATATGAAAAAAATATCCTATATTTTTGCTTCTATACTGTTGACTGCTTCATTAAGCGGCTGCAATGATTTTTTGGATGTAACTCCTTCTGACCAGTATTCAGATGCAAGTGTTTTCACTAGTACTGAAGGAGCACAGCAGGTGTTAATTGGTGCTTATGACTGGTTTACTAATGGCCATTACGCTCATTATACCAATCAATATATTTTCTTTATGCCTGATGTGATGGCTGATGATGCAATGGTAAACAGTACAGGTAACTATAATCGTTTTGTTTCACCTTATCAATACTCTATTACTCCAAGCAGTACTTATTCTGTGGATCCTTGGATTGGTTGCTATAGCTTAATTGATAACTGTAATGCTATTTTAGATAATTTAGAAACATTACCGGAAAGTAGTGAACGTAATCGTATTGAAGGAGAGTCTTTGGCATTGCGTACCTATGCATATCACTATTTGATTAGAATGTATGCAAAACCTGTTAATAAATATCCTGATAATCCAGGAGTTATTCTTCGTTTAACATCTTCAACTACAGACATACCTCGCTCTACGGTAAAAGATTGCTATGTTCAAATGGTGAATGATATTGAAAAGGCTTGTACTTTATTGACAGGTACATCCTCTTCTTCAAAATGTTACATAACAGAACAGGCAGCTCATGGAATTGCTGCTAGAATTTATTTAGACTTAGGCGATTACACTAATGGAACGTCACATGCAAACAAAGCTTTATCAGAAATTACATTGATGTCAAAAGCTGATTATAAAAACAAGTTCTGTGAAAATAACACTGAAACAATATGGTATTTTACATGTACCTCTACTGACAAGCAATCATTCTTATCGTTGCCAGCATTTTGGTACTATTGTGACCAAGATTCTACTTATGTAAAAGACGGGTACAGTTCTCTAGGTGTTGCAAAAGAGTTGATTGATATTTTTGATGATACAGATATCCGTAAAACTTTATTTGTAAAGATAGATGGCAAATATTACAAACGCAATGGCAGCTATGTCACATGCAAAATTAACAGCCGGAAGAATGACGATAGCGATGGAACAAAAGGATCTGGTACAGTAGCTTTTGCTGAAGGTGATTATAATATGATGCGTGGTTCTGAAATGTATTTAATTATAGCTGAACTAGCCGCTGATAATAATCATGAAGATGAAGCCTTAGCTGCTTTGAATAAAGTGAGGGAAGCACGCGGTATAAGTGCATATTCAGGCACAGGTGATGTTTTAAAAACAGAGATACAGAATGAACGTCGTCGTGAACTTTTTGCTGAAGGTCACCGTTTATTTGATCTTAAGCGCAGAGATTTACCAATGGACCGTTCAAATTTAACATTGGATTGGAGCAGAGTCGGATTGATTCCTGCCGGTTCAGACAAATTAGAAATGCCCATACCTCAAAATGAAATTGATGCGAACGGTGCGTTAACAATAGCAGACCAGAATCCTGCATATAAATAACTAATATACAGCAAATATTGTTATTCGGTACTAAGGAAAGAACTGATATTTTCATTTAAATTGAGAATATCAGTTCTTTTATAATATATAGTCAAAATATATTTAAAACAAAAATGAAGTAAACACTTTATTTCAGTAGAATAAAGGTAGAAAATTATTTCTTTTATACTTCTCAAACAATTTATATAGCAGAAAAGCAGGTAAAGCGAAGAAATACTTTTGTGTTGATTGTCAGTTATTTACATAAATAATTAGTTCCGCAAAGACTTTGGTAGTTTCCTTTATCGGAATGGCTACACAAGAAGTAGCTATAAAACAGACTGTTAATATCACTTTGAAGTCGGATGCCGAAGTGCTTGAAGAAGTGGTAGTAACAGGATATGGAGTTCAACGCAAAGCTTCATTTACTGGTGCTGCTGCTATTATTGGTGAAGATGTTATAGCCAAAAAATCTGATGCTAATTTTGTGAAAGCACTAGAAGGAGCTGTACCAGGCGTACAAATGAGCAACTCTACCAGTATGCCTGGTGTTTGGAGCGAGATTTATGTTCGTGGACGTGGTTCTTTGAATTCAGGCACTCAGCCATTATATGTAATAGATGGAATGCCTGTCAACTCTGAAACAGATGGTATGAGTACGACTACAAATAATAATTTTGATCCGATGGCCGCAATCAACCCTTCTGATATTGAAAGTGTTACAGTTCTAAAAGATGCTGCGGCTACAGCCATTTATGGTTCACGCGCAGCTAATGGCGTTATTGTAATCACTACTAAAAAAGGAAAAGAGGGAAAAATGAGCATCAACTTAGACATTAAACAAGGATTTGTTTCAATGGGAAATCATAATATGGATTACGCCAATGCTCAAGAATCTATGAATCTATTTGCTCACGGACGTTCTGTTGCTTATGGTAACACCTATGATGAGAGCTATGATTATTTGAAAAAAGTATATCAAGGTTATGGTTGGGATGGTGTTTCATCCTACGATTGGATGGATGCTATCACCCGTAAAGGATACTACCAAGACTACAATGTAAACCTCCAAGGACGTTCTGGTTCTACTGGTTATTATGTTAGTTTAGGTTATTTAGATACTGAAGGATTGATTATTGGTTCTGACATGAAACGTTATTCAGGACGTTTGAACCTAGACTCTAAGTTCAGTTGCTTTACTATCGGTGTCAACGCTTCATACAGTAATTCTACCCAAAACGGCTTTTCACAAGCTACAAGTGGCTCTATGTCCAGCGCTACTGTAGCAGCTATAAGTTCTATGAATCCTATGATGCCTTTCTATAATGAAGATGGAAGTTATGCCAATATCAGTAATTATAATCCTCTAGCTTTATATGATGAAAAAGCTGGTGAAATCAATGAAAACAATAATCAAACATTGAACTTCAACCCATATTTGCAGATTGATCTCGGAAAAGGTATTTATGCAAAAACTACCTTAGGTGTAAATATTGCTGATTTACGTCAATATCAATATTGGAGTGCATTATATAATCCACAAGCTGTTGATTATAATGGATTAGGTCAACAGTACAATTCTCGTTATACAACAATTACGTGGAACAATGTATTAGGTTGGAACTATACTTTTGACAAACACAATATTAACTTGTTATTAGGTCAAGAGATGCAACGAAAGAATTATTTCTATGAATATTATTCAGGCTCTGATTTCCCATTTGCAGCTGATGGAAAAACCGACCTTTCTACTGCTGGAACTCCTCAAGGATCGGAATATTATAAGAAAGAAGCTCGATTGGCATCATATTTTATGGATGCACACTACTCTTACGAGGATAAATATTATGTATCTGGTTCATTCCGCCGTGACGGTTCCTCTGTTTTCGGTTCAAATCATCGTTGGGGTAACTTTTGGTCTGTTGGTGGAAAATGGCGTGTAAGTGGAGAAGAATTTCTTAAAGATAATTCTATTATTACCAATGCCACTCTTCGGGCCTCTTACGGAACCGTAGGTAATCAAGATATCGATTGGTATGCAGCACGTGGTTTCTATTCTTCCGGATACAATTATAACGAAAAGCCTGGTATGACTCCCACTAGCATCTCTAATTCAGATTTGACATGGGAAACTTCAAAAAAATTTGATATAGGTTTTGATTTATCTTTAATTAATCGTATCCATCTTACTTTCGATTATTATAATGAAGAGACGAGTGACGCATTGTTTGAAGTACCATTGTCCATGACTACAGGTATGTCTACAGTATACCAAAATATTGGTGCAATCCGCAACCGTGGTATTGAAGCATCTATCAATGCATCTGTTATCAACAACAATAATCTTACATGGAATATTTATGCAAATATGACATGGAACAAAAATAAGATCATCAAACTATCTACAGATGAACCCATAGAATATACTTATCAAATTATTGAAGAAGGACGCCCCTATCGCCAATTCTATATGAAAGAATATGCAGGCGTTGACCGCGAAAATGGTAAACCATTATGGTATCTGAATGAAGAAGGCAACGAAACGACCTCCGACTACAATGCAGCAGCCAAACGTTATGTAGGCGATGCTGACCCCAAAGTTTTAGGTGGATTCGGTACAAATTTAAGCTGGAAAGGATTTGACTTTAACATGAACTTTACCTATAGATTAGGAGGAAAAGTTTTCGATTCCGGAGCTTCATTCACCGGATTTGGTATGGCCAATCGTACTCCGTTGAAAGACGTTGCATTAAATTCATGGACAGAAGAAAATAAAGATGCCAAATATCCACAATATATTTATGGAGATCCCAATAAAGCAACTCAAACTTCTTCTAGATTCTTATATAGCAGTAATTTCTTACGTATCAGTAACATGACCTTAGGTTACACTGTGCCCGTAAATCTAACAAAGAAAATATTCATTCAAAAATTACGAGCTTATATATCCATTGATAATTTATATACATTTACATCCAATGATTTTGTTGGATATAATCCTGAAACCTATTCCAATGGTGTAATTGCGTGGCAATATCCAGCAACCCGTACATTCATCGGAGGTATTCAATTAAGTTTTTAAATAAGGTAAAATTTAATAAAGGAAAGATATGAAAAAATATATTTTAAATGCAATTGCCATTTTTACATTTGCAACAGGACTTTCCTCATGTGGTGACAGTTTTCTTGAAACTGACAACTATAAAGGAGTGGACCTAGAAGGAGGGCTCAACACTGTAACTAACGTTAGTACAGCATTAAATGGAACTTATTATCAATTATTTTATTATGCATTTGCTGGTAACTATGCTTTAGCTATTGGTGATATTCCTACAGATATTACTTATTGGAATACTAAAACCGGACATTTTGATGGTATTTATACCTATACTTTTACAGATACAGATACTTATTTAAAAAGTATTTGGGAGTATGGTTATAAAACAGCTGATAATGCAGCACGTGTAATTCAAGCTTCTCAAGCACTATATAACAATGCAAGCGATGATGAAAAAACAGAACTTAATATGTATATGGCTGAAGCTTATGCTCTAAGAGGTTACGCACAATTATTGCTTACTAATATTTATGGGCACCAAATAAAAGTGAATGGACAAGATTTTTCTTCCGAACTAGGAATCGTCATAATTGACCAACCCAAAGAAGCATTGACTAAAATCAGCCGTTCTACTGTTGGCGAAAGCTATGAAGCCATCATCAATGACCTAAAAAATGCATTATCCCATTTTGAAGCAGCTGGTAAAGACAGAGGAGAACTCCAATATTTAGGAAAAGCTGCTACTAATGGTTTATTGGCCCGTACCTACCTATATTTAGAAAATTGGGATGAAGCAAGAAACTATGCAGAACAAGCACTAAAAATAGCGGGTATTACTACTTTAACCAACGATGCTAATGCATACAAAGCTCTTTATAATAGTGAAATATCAAATTCCGAAAGTATGTTTGCTTTAGCTATTACTAATACAACAAACTGGTCAGCTAATTCATATGGAACTTTGTGGTCTACATACAACTTTAGTCCTAGTCCTAAACTAATTTCAATGTATGCAACTAACGATTGCCGTAAAATTCTTATTGATGGAAGAGATAAAACTTCTACAGAATCTGAACCTGTTTACACAGGTGGTAAAATTGCTCACTTTTCGTCAGGTAACCCTGCTCGTGGAACTAATTATATTGTAAATGCTCCGGAAATGTATTTAATTAAGGCTGAAGCAAATGTACAATTAAACAAATTGAATGAAGCCAAAGAAGCTTTATTAGTAGTAGCCAAGCGTAATTTAGATATAAAATCAACAAACGATTTACCGAGCGAAAAAGAAAATCTTATGAGTTTTATAAAAGACGAACGTGCTCGTGAGTTATTCCAAGAAGGTATGCGTCTATATGATTTGCGTCGCTGGAATGAAAGAGTCAGTGTATATGCCAACAGTGCTCCAGCCATCAAATTTACTTATACTAATTACGAAATATCAAATTTAGTATTTCCTATTCCTAGTGCAGAAATCAACGCTGGATTCGGAGTAACTCAGAACAATTGGACAAATACTCTTCCAAAATAAATAATCACATTTTTTATTTTGAAAGAAAAATGCTTTTCAAGGGATGCCCCCATACACAGGAGCATCCCTTTAAAACAAATATCGGGCATTCCTTATGCAAATACATTGTTTGTGCCAACAGACTTATCCATCAACATCTTCCATTCAATTTTATAAGAAAGAAGCGATTTCCCGCCAATCCCTCATATCAAAACCAGGTTTAAAAGGCAAGCCCTTCTCACCTTTTATATTATAATAAACATTTCCCATCCCTACGTTTTTCGCACCTTCAACGTCATTCTTCCAATTATCTCCAATCATTAAAGAAGTATGCAGCTCGGACTGCGTAGCCGACATGGCAAAATAAAAAATCTCCGGAAACGGTTTATGTACTCCTATATCCTCTGACAAAACTATTTTCTTAAAATATCCTTCCACACCGGCAGAACGCATCTTCTGCTCTTGCAATTCCCTAAATCCATTGGACAAAATATACAGATTATAAGCGGATGCCAAATATTCCAAAGCCTCTCTTGCATGAGGCATCAGTTTCTTCTTGTAAACTATATCATCAAAAAAATTATCCGAATAGGCTTTTACCAACGCTTTATCTGCAACGCCTACCTGCAACAACGGATAGGCAAATCTTTGCTCATTCAACTCATCTTTTGTAATCCTACCAGCACCATATTCATTCCACAACTCCTCATTCTTCCCGCTATACAAAGTATAAAAATGCGAAAAAGAACGAAAATAACGATCAAAATGATATTTATCATACATGTCTTGGAATGTATCACGAGCGTTTTCAGTAAAAGCCCATACCGTATCATCCAAATCAATAAATATACTTCTATACATACAACATAAAGCAGATTAAAAAAGGGTTGCGTCACTCACGGCACAACCCTTTCACAGAACAATAATTTAAATTCCTTATTTCACCTGAATAACAAGATAGCGTGATACGCTCCAGAATTCAGTAGGATTTGTAATCTTCAAAGTCAGCTGGCCTTTCGCATCTTTCACCAGTTCATATGAACCAGCCGGATGTGTAGTCAGCAATTCGGCGCGTTTAGAATACAACTTGATTTCCTTATCAGTACGAATATCAATCTGAGTAAAATAATCCTTATTAAAATCCGCACTTTTCAGGACATCACCTTTTTCAAGAATTTTCTGGTCCTTCAATTCAGATTTTGTACCAAAAACAAACCAGGCAGCATTCAAAGCTTTATCCTGGCTGGCTACAGTTGCAGCCTTCGCCTCATTTTCAGCGGTCAGTTCACTTACATTCTGGCTTAAACCGGCCACAGCATCATCCAGCTCAGCGATACGAATATTTTTTGAAGCCAATTCAGCCTGCAAAGTCTCAATCTGCTGCTGTTTAGCTTCCAACTCCTTCGTCAGGTTGGCTACAGCTTTCTTCAACTGAGCGGAATTATACTGACTATTCTTCAATTGCTTCTCCAGTTTCGCAATCTGCTCACGGTTTGACTGTAATTTTTCACTGATGAAGCGAATATCTTCTTTTATCTTATCAGCACTATTCTCACGAATAGAACCACTCTGTAAGTCTACACGATTCTCAGCTTCATTTATCTGACGAAAACCTTCCTGTACTTCATTGAAAGCACCCATGATATCGTCCAATTCAGCATTTCTGTTTGACAGTTCCACCATCAAAGAATCATTTTGAGCCTTCAAGGCATCTTTCTGAGCTCCATTACCGCATGAAGTCAATAAAGCCACAGATAACAACGATAAAAATACTAGTTTTTTCATTTGCTTTACATTTTAAGTTTATTCATTTTTAGTCCTCTTTCCCACCGAGTACGATTACGATTTCACCTCGCGGCTCGTTTTGAGTGAAATGCGCTATAACTTCAGTTAATGTGCCCCGAACACTTTCTTCGTGAATTTTTGAAATCTCACGACATACGGAAACAGGCCTTTCGGCACCGAAAAACTCGGCAAATTGAGTTAAGGTTTTCACCAAACGGTAGGGTGATTCATAAAATATCATCGTCCGTTTTTCTTCTTGCAAAGAGGTCAAACGGGTCACTCTTCCTTTTTTTTGTGGCAGGAATCCTTCAAAGCAGAAACGTTCATCAGGCAATCCCGACGCCACCAGCGCAGGTACAAAAGCAGTAGCTCCAGGCAAACATTGCACCTCAATGCCACTCTTCACACACTCACGCACTATTAAAAATCCGGGATCAGAAATACCAGGAGTTCCGGCATCAGATATTAAAGCAACAGTTTCGCCCGCTTTGATGCGATTCACAATACCTTCCACTGTTTTATGCTCATTAAACTTATGATGGCTCTGCATTTTTGTGGTTATCCCGAAATGCTTCATAAGCACTCCGCTTGTGCGGGTATCCTCTGCCAGGATTGTATCGACAGACTTCAGCACTTCAACAGCCCGCACCGTCATATCGCCGAGATTCCCCACCGGTGTAGGAACGACATACAATTTGCCAGCTTCTGCCACTTCTTTTTGAGCCATACCTGCTTCTGTTTTAACGGAAATGATTACGTATAATTGTCATAAACTCTTCCACTTCCTCCGAATCACTGTCCCAGCCAAGATCATTATAGAAGTAATCCTCCGCTTCCTGATACGACTCCATGGCACTGACAAGCTCAATAGCGTCAGCCATCTCCGCGGCATTATTACCAAACAGCTCCCGACGGAAACGGAACATATCATTCAACGAGAACGCACCATGCAAATCTTTGGATTTGTTACGTATGAAAGCTTCATCAAGAGTAATATCATCTTCTCCATCCACATCTTCCACAATAGTGTCTTCCGTATCCGCATCGCTCCCGGAAGCAACCTCATCAGCTATTTCTTCCTGCGCGTCAGAAAGCGATGAGTCACAAATGGCCTCATCATCACCAACAATATCGTTCCCATCAGCCTCAACCGCATCTGAGCAGAGATTATCATCGCTTTCACATTCATTTTCCAGCTCTTTGTCCTGAACGGAATCCATATTCTCGTCAAAAGGAAGTTGCTGCTGTTCTTCGCAAGAATCCGCCACGACAGGCTGCCCTTCCGCTTCCGGCTCCGCGTGCCCGGCTCCTTCTGCCACCGGCTCTATCGGTTTAAGAACCGATGCATCAGCTACAAGAGATTCCACCTTCTCACGAATAGCGTCAAAAAGCAACTGCGTAGCCTCTTCACCACGTTCATCTGCAAGCATCAACAAGCCTTCGAGCTCAAATGCGTTTCTTATCATCCGTCTGATATCCTCACTCATATCTGATTCTTTAAAATTTTTGGATACACAAACATATATAAATTTTACCATCCATCCAAACCTGCTGAAACTTTTTCGCCTTGATTACGAGAAAGTCGTAACAAATAATCTTCTCTCAAACATCCATTATAACAAGATTCACCGTCAACAAAATTATAAAATTTAATCTTTATTCGCAGGCTTTCGCTATCTTTGCACACATATTTTGATTGTTTTGGTTTGCAGCACAACGCTGTTAATAGAAGAATTATGACAGACATTAAAAAGACTGTGCGTAACTGGTTTCCGCTCACAGGACTTACATTCTCGGCTTTTATCTTCAACACAACCGAATTCATACCTATCGGACTTTTATCCGATATTGCTACCGATTTCAAAATAACAGAAGCCCATGCTGGCCTGCTGATATCCGTCTATGCGTGGTTTGTGGCGCTATTGTCATTACCATTGATGCTGATTGTCGCAAAAATGGATTACCGCAAGCTGATGCTTTCTGTTGTAGCATTGTTCGTGGCAAGCCACATATTCTC
>OHIY01000926.1_pt1 | contig 13162 bp, 7 predicted proteins | sample 1568351 | NCBI WGS metagenome assembly OHIY01 (sample SAMEA3879547, study PRJEB24766) | human gut metagenome | biome: human-associated habitat; feature: feces | place: USA | collected 1985/1987 | reverse complement strand
CATCGGCAGCTTGCTCATCACGGTACTGTCCTTTGTCATGGTCCTGACCGTCTACGGCCGGATGTTTTCCCTCTGGATGTACGCCGCCATCGCGCCGGTCCCGCTGTCCGCCTTTGCGGGCGAACCCACCAGCAGCGTGGGCAAGAACTTCCTGCGCAGCTATGCGGGGGTGTGTCTGCAGGGCGTGGTCATCGCGCTGGCCTGCATCATCTTCTCCGCCCTTGCCACCAGCGCGCCCACGGTGGCGGCCGGAACCTCGGCCATCACGGCAGTGTGGTCGTATGTCGGCTCGCTGGCGTTCAATCTGTTGGTGCTGGTGGGGGCGGTCAAGGGATGCGACAGGATCGTGAAGGAGATTATGGGGCTGTAAAGAAAATTTCAGCATGAGTTGACAATATCGGATTTATCCCATATAATGAATATAGGATAAATCCGATAAGGCGGTGCGGTGTGGATGGAATTTCAGGTGTTATTCTATGATAAACCGGATGGAACAGAACCGGCCAAGGAGTTTATCCTGAATCTTGACAAGAAGATGCGAGCCAAAATGTTGCGCACGGTTGAAATGCTGCAACATAACGGAACAGACTTGCGGGAGCCGAATTCCAAGCCGCTGGGCGATGGCATTTTTGAGCTTCGTGCAAAGGTAGGAAGCGATATTTCCCGCGTCCTGTACTTTTTCTTCGTGGGACGCCGCATTATATTGACGAACGGTTTTATCAAAAAGACCGCAAAAACACCGCCGAGAGAAATTGAATTGGCCAAACGCTACCGCGCCGAGTACCTCAGCAGAAAGGAGAACCAGTGATGACTGACTTCAAGGATTTTCTGGCCGAACAGTTGAAAGACCCCGAAATCCGAGCCGAATATGATGCTTTGGAGCCGGAGTTTTCCCTGATGCAAGCCATGATCGACGCCCGTAAGAGCAGTGGTCTGACCCAAAAGCAACTCTCCGAACGGACGGGAATCGCCCAATCGGACATCAGCAAGTTGGAAAGCGGGAACGGCAACCCATCCCTGCGTACCCTGGAGCGGCTTGCCAAGGGAATGGGGATGCGCGTTCAGATCGAGTTCAAGCCGCTAAAGCAAGCATGATGAAGTTATACAGGGCAGCCTGGTGGGGCTGCCCCTTTTTATTGGAAGCGGAGGTGATACCCTATCGAAATCAAAATTCCCAAAGAAATCCGCAACTACCACGAGAACATCTTTTTCGGATTGAACACCCGGCAATTCGTCTGCTCACTGCTGGCGCTTGGCGCGGCGGTGGGCCTTTATTTTTGCCTGCGGCCCATCGTCGGCGCCGAGCAGGTGGGCTGGATGTGCATCCTTGGCGCCGCGCCGTTTGCTGCCTGCGGATTCTTCAGCTACCACGGCATGACGGCGGAACAGCTGTTGTGGGCATGGATTAAATCCGAAATTCTTAGCCCCAAACGGTTGGTGTTCAAGTCGGATTGCCTGTACTACCAGATCATGCAGCCCGCCATTGCCGAGGGCTGCAAGCGCAAACGTCGCCCCGAAAAGAACATCGATAAAACAGATGATTTCAAATCCAACAAATCCAAACCGAAACGGAGGAATCGCATGACGAAATCCAAACCTAAAACCAATCAGAAGCCCAACGCCAGCACCACCCCGGAGGCTCACCATTGAGCAAAACGCTGGCAACCGCCAAACGTCAGGAGCGCATCAAGTTCAAGGTCCCGCGCTCGGTGCAGGACGCCATCCCCATCCGCCGCATCTGGACGGACGGAATCTTCCAGGTAGGCAACCAATACAGCAAAAGCTGGTCCTTCACCGACATCAACTACGCCATCGCCGACAAGGACGACAAGATGGCGATGTTCCTTGACTACTGCGCTCTGCTCAACGCACTGGACTCCGGCGCGTCGGCCAAGATCACGATCCACAACCGCCGCATTGACAAGGAGGACTTCGAGCGGTCGGTGCTGCTGCCGCTGCTCGGAGACGCCCTCGACCATTACCGCGAGGAATTCAACGAGATGCTGCGTGCCCAGGTTACCGGCACCAGCAACAGCATGGTGCGGGAGCGGCACCTGACCGTCAGCATCGTCAAGCGGAATATCGACGAGGCCCGCACCTACTTCGCCCGCGTCGGCACCGATCTGGTCACCCATCTGGCCAAGCTCAGCTCGGTGGCGGCGGAACTGTCCACACCCGACCGGCTGCGGCTACTGCGGGACTTCTTCAAGGCGGGCCAGCCGCCGGCGTTCGACTTCGACCTGCGCCAGCACGCGAAGCGCGGCCACAGCTTCAAGGACTGGCTCTGCCCCGACAGCATAGAGTTCGCCGCCGACCACTTCCAAATCGACGGCCGCTTCGGCCGCGTGCTGTATTTGCAAGATTACGCCAGCTACATCAAGGATTCCATGATCAATGAGCTTACCAGCCTGAACCGCAGTCTCATGCTGTCCATTGACATCATCCCAGTCCCTACCGATGAGGCGGTGCGGGAGATGCAGAATCGCCTGCTGGGTGTGGAAACCAATGTGACCAACTGGCAGCGCCGGCAGAACGCGAACAATAACTTCTCCGCCGTTGTACCTTACGATTTGGAGCAGCAGCGCAAGGAGACCCGCGAGATGCTGGACGATCTCACCACCCGCGACCAGCGGATGATGTTTGCCGTGGTGACGCTGGTACATCTGGCAGACAGCAAGGAGGAATTGGACAGCGACACGGAAACGCTCCAGTCCATTGCCCGCAAGCACCTCTGCCAACTCACGACGCTGAACTGGCAGCAGGCAGACGGGCTGGTGACGGCGCTGCCGCTGGGTCTGCGCCGCATCGATGCACTGCGCACCCTGACCACGGAAGCGCTGGCTGTTCTCATGCCCTTTAAGGCCCAGGAGATCTGGGACCGAGGCGGCGTGTACTACGGGCAGAACGCCATCAGCAAAAATCTCATCGTGGCGGACCGCAGGCAGCTTCTCAACGGCAACGCATTCATTCTGGGCGTCTCCGGCTCCGGCAAATCCTTCAGCGCCAAGAAGGAGATGGTGTCACTGGCGCTGTCCACGCAGGACGATATCATCGTCATCGATCCGGAATCGGAGTACCGCCCCCTCATCGAAGGACTGGGCGGTCAGGTCATCAACATCTCCGCCACCTCACCCAACCATATCAACGCCATGGATATGGAGCAGGGCTATGGGGACGGAGAGAACCCCGTGGTGCTGAAATCCGAGTTCCTGCTCTCCCTCTGTGAACAGCTCATTGGGGCAGGCAAGCTGTCTGCCAAGGAAAAATCCGTCATCGACCGCTGCACCGCGCAGGTGTACCGGGACTATATCCGCAGCGGCTATCACGGTGCGGTCCCCACCTTGCAGGACTTCCACGCCGAGCTGCTCCGCCAGCCGGAAAAGGAAGCACAGGATGTGGCGCTGGCCATTGAGCTGTTTACGGACGGCAGTCTCAACACCTTTGCCAAGCCCACCAATGTGGACACCAATGCCCGTATCCTCTGCTACGATATCCGGGATCTTGGCAAGCAGCTCCTGCCGGTGGGGATGCTGGTGGTGCTGGACAGCATCTTCAACCGCATCATCCGCAACCGTGGGCTGAAGCGCAACACCTGGATCTATATTGATGAGATCTACCTGCTGTTCCAGCATGAGTACAGCGCCAATTTCCTCTTCACCCTGTGGAAACGAATGCGAAAATATCAGGCTTGCGGAACGGGGATCAGCCAGAATATCGAGGACCTGCTGCAGTCCCACACGGCCCGCACCATGCTGGCAAACAGTGAGTTCCTCATCATGCTGAATCAGGCGGCCACAGACCGGGAGGAACTGGCACGCCTGCTGAACATCTCGGATAATCAGCTCTCCTACATCACCAATGTGGATTCCGGGCGGGGACTCATCAAGTGCGGCAGCGCCATCGTGCCTTTCGTGGACAGCTTTCCCCGCCACACCAGGCTGTATCAGATGATGACGACCCGCCCCTCCGACCTTATTGCGTGATGTGCTATGAAAAAAATCAAAGAAAAACCCACGCTCTCTGAACGCATCAAGGAAAAGGCGGTATCGACACCCAGAGAACTGCTACGCAAAGGCTTAGACGACGGCTCTGAGCGGCTGCGGACGCAGCTGCGGGATACGGCCCAGCACGGGCAGGCAGACGAGTACGGCGGCGACACCATTGAGGATACCGCCGCCCGCGGCCTGCGTCGGGCAGAAAAGGAACTCACCCGGCAGCGGAAGAAGAAACAGCAGGAGCAGCCGCCGGAGGGCGGTGCTCCTGCTGCCGATGCCACAGAGCAAAAGCCTGCTGCTATCAAGGGAAAAGATACCACTTCTGCCGTTTCACAGCCGCAGACCGCTGCGGAGCGTGGTCGGCATCAGGCGCGTCAGAACGCCGCGCAAAAAGCTACCAAGATCAAGACCAAAGACGCCTATATCGGCGCACAGACAGAGACACAGGTCACAGTGGCAGCGGAACCGCAACGGCAGGGGCAGAGAGCATTCATGGAGGAACGCGGGCGCAAAGCCGCCCGACGGCAGGCGGAGCAAAAACGAGCCGTATCGCGGCACCAGGTCAAGACGGCGCAAGCCTTGCATTCAGACAGGGACGGCAGCACCATGCCCGACAGGAAACGTTCAGCACAGACTCCTCGCATTAAAGAGCGGGCGGCAACCAGCTTGCCAAAATCGGCGCGAAAACACAGTCTGCCAATGGAACGGAAAGTATCACCGACTTTGTCTCGTTCACGCAAGACGGGCGACGCGGTGAAAGCCGCAGAGTCCGTACAGAAGCAGGCGGCCATGCTGCAAAGCAGCGCCCATGCCGCACGGGAAGTAGTGGTGCAGACAACGCGGTATCAGCAAGCCGCGAAAGCGGCGCAGGCCACCGCGCAGAAAGCATCCCAGGCGGCGGGACGGGCGCTGCGGGCGATCCTGTCCGCCGCCAGAAGCCTTGCGGCGGCGATGATGGCTGGCGGCAGTACGGTCCTCTCAATGGTGTTAGTCATTTGCCTGATCGGGCTCCTGATCGCGTCGCCGTTTGGGATATTCTTCTCCGGCGAGGACAGCGGCACCGGATATACGATGCCGGAGGCTGTGACCATGCTGAACGCGGAGTTCACAGACCGCATCGAGCAGATCAAGGTGGATAACCCCTACGACGAACTGGATATGGACAACGCGGGCAGTGCCGCTATGGTGGCAAATTGGCGGGATGTGCTGGCGGTCTATGCTGTGCGGACAACGACAGACGGATCGTCACCGGACGAGGTTGCGACGCTGACAGCAGAAAAGCTGGATATTCTGCGGCAGATTTTCTGGGATATGAACGCCATCTCTTATTGGGTGGAAACCATCTCAGGCGACGAGGATGAAAGCGATACCGTCATCCTGCACATCACTGTCACAGTCAAGGATCATCTGCAAATGGCGGAGGAATACCATTTCACGGCAGAACAGCACAAGCTGTTGGAAGAACTGATGCAGCCGGAGTATGAAGAACTGTTCATGCGGCTCACCGGCAGCTACCAGGATATTGCACTCGGCGATAAGGAAGCTGCGGAGATCATGAAAAAGCTCCCTGCGGATCTCAGCGAGGAGCGCAAGCAGGTGGTGCTGACGGCGTATCAGCTTCTGGGCAAGGTCAACTATTTCTGGGGCGGAAAGAGCCTTGTGCTTGGATGGGATTCTCGCTGGGGTACGCCAATGGAGGTCACGGCGGCAGGCAGCTCTACGACCGGAACGATGCGCCCATTCGGATTAGACTGTTCCGGCTTTATCGATTGGGTGTTTTACAACCAGTCTGGCGGCAGTTATGTCATCGGCCATGGCGGTGGAGCGTCCAGTCAGCACAGCTATTGCACCGATATTTCATGGAGCGATGCCCAGCCGGGAGACCTTGTGTTCTATCCGGGAGACAGCCATGTCGGCATTGTCTGTGGATTTGACGGAAACGGCAATGTGCTTATCATCCACTGCGCCAGCGGGTACAACAATGTGGTTGTGACGGGAAAGAGCGGCTTTACATCCATTGGCCGCCCTACATACTATGCCGATTAAAAATATATCTCATTTCTGAGCAAGCGCACCCATCCAGCCGCCCGCCGCGGAACACAAGCACTGCCTCTGCGGCAAGACGCACAAGGACATCGGCGACCACGCGAAGGAGACGCTGGTCACTTTCGACGCGGTAGGGAGCCTGGCCGACCTGCAAGCCGCGGTCGCGAAGGGCGGCAACTATTACTTGAGCGCAGACATCGACACGAAGGATATGCTGAAGATCGAGAAGGATCTGACCCTCTGCCTGAACGGCCACAGCATCAAACTGGAACAGGCAGAGACCAATGCAAATACCCCTGTCATTTGTTGGTCCGAGGACAAAAATGCAACGTTTACCTTGACCGACTGTGAGCCGGCGGGAACGGCGGGAACGATCACACACAAAAGCGGCAAATATGGCGGCGGTGTAAACGCCTACGGCACATTTAATATGTACGGCGGCAGCGTGACCATCAAGGCGCCCACCAACTTGACCTATGACGGCAAGGAAAAGCATGCAACGGTTGTGGGATCGGGAAATTGGAAGTCTGCGTTTTTGGAGGACATCGCCATCTCCTATTATAAACTCGCCGCCGGCGGCAATTATGTAGAAATGGGTGAAGGTCCCACCGCTGTCGGCAAGTACAAGGCGAGCACCACCGTGAAGGGCGCGACCGCTTTTGTGGAGTTTGAGATCACCGGTGGCGGCAATACCGGCGGCAGCTCCGGCGGTAGTTCCGGTGGTAGCTCCGGCGGCAGTTCCTCCTCCGGCGGCGGTGGCGGCAGCGGCAGCAGCAGCTCTAAACCTACCACACATCCCGTCAAGGCGGAAGTGAGCAAGGACCCTGACGGCTCCGTTTCCCTCTCCAAGACCAGCGCGGCCAAGGGCGACAAGGTGACCATCACCGTGAAGCTGGAGCGCCATTACGAGGTGGACGAGGTGATCGTCCGGGATTCTAAGGGCAAGCAGTTGGCCGTCAAGGATAACGGCGATGGCACGTTTACTTTTGAGATGCCCGCCGACAAGGTGACGGTGGAGCCGTCCTTCTCCTGGGTGAATCCCTTTGTGGATGTGAAGGACAGCGCCTACTATGTGGACGCAGTGGAGTGGATGCTCAAGCGCGAGGTTACCCAAGGCACCTCGGACACCACATTCAGTCCCGATCAAAACTGCTCCCGCGCACAGATCGTCACCTTCCTGTGGCGGGCCGCCGGTGCTCCCGAGCCGAAGGGCACGGTCAGTTTTGCGGATATTTCCGCAGACAGCTACTACGCGCAGGCCGTGGCTTGGGCCGTGGAGAACGGCATTACCGCCGGTGTTGGCAATGGTCGGTTCGACCCCAACTCCACCTGCACCCGCGGCCAGATCGCGACCTTCCTGTATCGCTACATGAAGTAAGCGATCCACTTTCCCAGCAGACCCCAGCAGCAAAAAGGCTCCCGCCGAGAAATCGGCGGGAGCCTTTACTTGTGACCGTCAAACCGTAACCACCAAAAAATCGTGACATCATTTCGACCATTTTCCTCTTGACCTCATGACATTATGATGGTAAGCGTCAAGTGTAGCGGCGGATTGAAGGTTACCCGCGAAAATAAGAGAATACCACCGTATAGAACGTAGAGTCCACGCGCTATGCGTGGACTCTACACGAAAAACGGAGGAACACCATGAGCAATGAAAGAAAACAACGGTATCTTTACATTGACGGACAAGCTGTACCGGGGGCAGCGCAAGAGAAAACACTTCATTCACTCCAAACCTATTGACATCCAAAACGCCGTATCGTAAAATATAGGGAAAGGGAAAATTATGCGCTTTTTTGCGGGAAAAGAGGTTGACAAACTATGCCGTTGAACAATATACTTACGACAGACAGACAGACAGACAGACAGAGGTAAATCTGCCTGTTTTTGTGCTGTCCGCATATCGCTATAGCAGAGGAAGCAGTTGTCCATTCCAGCCGGATGGATGACCGCTTCCTTTTTGCGTTTTTTGATAGACCAGCACAGGAACAGGAGGATGACTATGAAATTAAAGAAACGGATCGCCGCCCTGCTGATGGCGGGCGCGATGGTATGCTCCACTTTGCCGGTAAATGTACTGGCGGTGGAAAATTCAAATCGAAATGTAGGCGGTTTATGCGAACACCACGCCGAACATACGGAGGATTGCGGTTACACCGAGGGCAGCGAGGGGACGCCCTGCAATCACGAACACACCGAGGACTGCTATACCCTTGTGACAAGCTGTGTCCACAAGCATACGGCGGACTGCTACCCGGCAGAAAGCGTATCGGACAACACAGCCAGCCCGTCCGATGCGGAAAATCGGGAGCCAACCGAGTGCAGCCACGAGTGCAGCGAGGACACCGGCTGTATTAAAAAAGAATTAGACTGCAAACACGAACATGACGAGGCTTGCGGCTATGTCCCGGCCACTGAGGGGAGGCCCTGCGGTTATATCTGCGGCGAGTGCGACGTAGAGGACGAGCCGGAAACGGCCACCCCCTCTAATGCGGCGCAGCTTTCCGCAGGGGACGTGCAAAAGCTGATCGACGCCCTACCCGCAACGGACAAGTTGACGACCATGACAAAAGATGAGCAGAACGCAGTTTACGCCGACTTGCAGGCGGCATACGAAGCCTACGAAGCCCTGACCGAGGACGAACAGGCACTGCTTACCGGGACAGAGGTTTTCGAGAGCCTGTTCCACTTCTTCAATGGTATGGTCAATTTACTGGCGGAGAACGGCGTTTCCTATTTGGACGAAAACGGCGATGAACAGACAGCCAACAATGTGACTGTCGTTGATAGCTCTACGAAAGAATGGCGCAATGGCTGGTATGTAGTCAACGGCGTTGTGACCATCGGCAGCCGCGTCACCGTCAGCGGCGAGGTTCATCTGATTCTGGCAGATAACGCAAGCCTGACCGTCAACGACGGCATCAATGTGACAGAGGGCAACAGTTTTTCCGTTTATGCCCAGTCTGTCGGGGAAAACATGGGAACGCTGACCGCCACAAGCAGTCAATTTGGAAAAGCCGGAATTGGCGGCGAAATCCGCGGTTCTGGTGGCAACATCACCATTAGCGGCGGCAATGTCACCGCAACCGGCGGATCTTCTGCAGCCGGAATCGGCAGCGGTAAGGATAGTGTTAGCGGCGGCAATATTATCATCCACGGCGGCACAGTGAAGGCAACCGGCGGGAGTTTAGCAGCCGGAATCGGCGGCGGAAATTCCAGTTCTGGCGGCACTATCACCATCCACGGCGGCACAGTGGAGACAATCGGCGGCGGAGATTCTGGAGCCGGAATCGGCGGCGGATATACTGGTTCTGGTGGCGATATTGCCATCCACGGCGGCAGTGTCACCGCAACCGGCGGGCGTCTCGCAACCGGAATCGGCGGTGGAGGGAATGGTTCTGGCGGCAGCTTTGCAACCGGAACGGACGGTCATGCCCTGATTGTTGTCAATGGGGGTATCGGCGATACGAGCAATCAAAAAAATTGGAGCGGCATGATCTTCGAGGGAAATACTGGCACAGTCTATGGAAATCCAACCATTCAAGAGAATATAGAGATTCCATCGGGCAAAACGCTAACCGTACCGAAAAACACCACCCTGACCGTGAAGGACGGCGTGACCCTCACCAATAACGGAAAAATTATAAACAACGGAAAAATCACCAACAATGGAACAATCACAGGAAACGGCACAGTCGAGGGGAACCAACCGCTTTTACCACCTCCACCTGTTTCTTACCGAACCTGTGATGAAAATGGGCAGAACTGGGAAACCAAGGAATGTAGAAACTACACTGTGGTGGACGGCAGTACGACCGCATGGAGTGACGGCTGGTATGTGGTCAACCGCAATGTAACAATTGCTGAACTCGTCACCGTTACCGGGAATGTCCGCTTGATTTTGACGGATGGCACAACTTTGACCGTCAACGGCGGCATCGGCGGCATCAATGTGGCAAAGGGCAACAGTTTTTCCGTTTATGCCCAGTCTGTCGGGGAAAACACGGGAAGGCTGACCGCAAACAGCGGCGACTGGGGTGCGGGCATCGGCGGCGGAAACGGGAAGGCTGCAGGCACAATTACCATCCACGGTGGCGAAGTGACCGCAAACGGTAGCAAAGGCGGCGCGGGCATCGGCGGCGGAAGCGGCGTCGGATTTGATGCTTCTGGCGGCACAATCACCATCCACGGCGGCAGTGTCACCGCAACCGGTGGAGAAAATGCAGCCGGAATCGGCGGCGGACAGGGGGGTTCTGGCGGCAACATCACTATCAACGGCGGCAGTGTCACCGCAACCGGCGGAATGAGTGCAGCCGGAATCGGCGGCGGATATGATGGTTCTGGCGGCACAATCACCATCCACGGCGGCAATGTCACCGCAACCGGCGGAATGAGTGCAGCCGGAATCGGCGGCGGATTAAATGGTTCTGGCGGCATAATCACCATCCACGGCGGCAGTGTCACCGCAACCTGCGGATCTTTGACAGCCGGAATCGGCGATGGATATGGTGGTTCTGGCGGCAGCTTCGCAACCGGAGCGGACGGTAACGCTCTGATTTTTGCAAGCAGTATCAGTGACAAAAGCCAGCGGGAAAGTTGGAGCGGCATTATCTTCGATGGAAATACTGGCACAGTCTATGGAGATCAAACCCTGCAAGAGAATTTGAAGATTTCATCGGACAAAACGCTGACCGTACCGAAAAACATCACCCTGACTGTGAAGGACGGCGTGACCCTCACCAATAGCGGAACAATCACAGGAGACGGCACTCTGGGTGGCGAAGGAAATCTTGTGGGTTCCGGCACCGTTGCAAATACCATTCGGAACAATCTGCAAAAGGATTCGAAAGTAACGGTCAACGTCAGCCCATCACTGGCAACCTACGGTTCCAAGGTGAACATCACTGCCACCATATCCAGAACGGCCACTATATCCAGAGCGGCAAATGCCATCACTCGTGCAGCAGAAAATCAAGTGGAATTTTTCGTTGGAACAGACAGCAATAAGAGAAGCCTTGGCACAGCAAATGTCAGCGGCGATGCTGCCACCCTTTCCGATGTGGAAATTTCACAAGCGAAAGGCTTTGCGGTTGGAGAAAATACTATTACCGCCGAATATGGCGGCAGCATGGGGCTGAAGCCGCAAACAGGCAGCACCCGGCTTACGGTAAAGGGAGATTTGAAGGATGCCATTGTGACGGTGAACGGCGAGTATTTTTATACCCATTCTCCCATTATCCCAGAGGTAAGTGTAACATGGAACGGTACGCAGCTTACAAAGGACACCGACTATACGGTTAACTATACGGATAACACCAATGTGGGCACGGCTACCGTAACTGTCACCGGTACAGGCAACTATATCAGCACAAAAACGGGGAGCCTTACCATCGCTCCGGCCCAGCTGAACGACGCGACAGTGAAAGTAAACGGCACCTATACCTACACCGGCCAGGCGCAGACCCCAGCCTCTAATGATGTGGTTGTCACGCTGGGCGGCAAGACCGTCCCCAGCGATCAGTACACCATCAGCGCCAGCGACAATATGAACGCTGGGCAGGCGACTGCAACTGTGACCGCGAAGGCAGGTGGAAACTACACCGGTTCGGCCAGCGGGAAATTTACCATCGCTCTGGCCTCGCTGAACGACGCCAAGGTGGAGGTCAGCGGCGGGCCGTTTACCTATGACGGAACCTCCAAAGATCCCACTGTGACGGTGACGCTGGACAGTAAGACCCTGAGTGCAAGCACAGACTACACCCTCTCCTATTCCAACAGCAACGGCGGGGACGGAAACCTCACCAATGCCGGAACGGTCACAGTGACCGCCACCGGTAAGGGCAATTACACAGCCACCGGCACAGGGACATTTACCATCAACAAGGCCCAACCGAACTACACGCCCCCTACCGGTCTGACCGCCACTTATGGCGACACGCTGAAGGATGTACCTCTGACAGACGGCTGGGCTTGGAATGATCTAAATACTTCGGTTGGCAATGTAGGAGAGAACACCTTCCCTGCTACTTACAACAAAGATAGTAGCGGCAACTATAACCCGGTACAGCAAAACCTTACAGTGAAGGTAAGCCCTGCTTCTTATAAGATCACCCTTACCGGGCAAGCGGACAGCCCCACGCAGATCACCTTGAAGGAGGCTCAGGTAGAACCCGGCAACACCGGCGCAGCAGTCAGCTACGGCATGAATACCACCAACACAGCCCCCAGTAAGTGGCAGGCAGAGAAAGTATTCTCCGGCTTGACCGCAGATACCACCTACTACTTCTTTGCAAAGGTGGCGGCCACCACCAACTATGCGGAAACCATCAGCACAGGCGTGGCAATTACCACCCCCGAAAAAGAGGTCAGCAGCATTTCCATCCAAACCCAGCCCGCCAAGCTGGCCTACACCAGCGGCCAGACGCTGGATCTGAACGGCCTGTCGGTGCAGGTAAGCTATAGAGACAACACCAGCAAAACCATTGGCTGGGACGCCAACAAGCTGACCGCCGATCCCGCCCAGGGCACGGTGCTGACCGTTACCGGGCATAGCGGAAAAACTGTCACCATAAGCTATGGCGGAAAAACGGCCAAAACCGATGCACTTACCGTGGGTAAGGCAGAGCAGGCGGCTCTTTCCATCACCGGCAAGCCCACTACCGTCTACAACGGGGACACCTTTACCTTGACGACCACCGGCGGCTCCGGCACCGGAACCGTCACCTGGGAGATCATCAGCGGCCCCGCAACAGTGGATGCCAACGGTAAGGTTACGGTAACTGGCATCGGCGAAATTCAAATCAAAGCGGTCAAGGCCGCAGATACCGAATACGCCCAGTCCGAGACAACCATTGCGCTGACAGCGGTGAAGAAACCCAGCAGCGGCGGGGGCAGTTCCTCTGGCGGTGGCGGCGGCTCCAGCAGCTCCGGCGGTGGCAGCGGCAAGACCGATACGACGACCACCACCAAGCCCGACGGCACCAAGGTTCAGACTGAGACCAAGAAGGACGGCACCAAGATCCAGACCGAGACCAAGAAGGATGGCTCCGTCACTAAGACCACCACCAATCCCAACGGCAGCTCCGTCACCGAGAACAAGGCCGCTGACGGCTCCACCG
>OHIY01000911.1_pt1 | contig 13403 bp, 10 predicted proteins | sample 1568351 | NCBI WGS metagenome assembly OHIY01 (sample SAMEA3879547, study PRJEB24766) | human gut metagenome | biome: human-associated habitat; feature: feces | place: USA | collected 1985/1987 | reverse complement strand
TATCAGAAAAGGTGTATTTAACAAGGCAAGTAATAAGAGGTGTTATGACAACTAAAATCCAAGGTATAATAATAAAATCGGGTCTTCCAGGAAAACAAAAAATAATAAATTCACCAATTTCAACGATTGATAAAAAGATTAAAGCTGTATAAAAATCATCAAACTTTTTATTATTTTGGTTCTTTCTAATAATGACAAACAAAATAGGAGCAAAAAGAATGGAAATAGCTCCTAGTACCATAGTACAAGTTGGAAAAAGAGTTGGAACAAAATCGGTTTGATGATAAAACATTGCGGAAAAACCATTAGTCAAGAAAAAGCTTCCTAAAAAGATTAGACCAAAGATAATAAGATTAGATTTTAAAACCTTTAAATCAAACTTAACGGAATTAATAATTCTTGTAATTAAATTTGTAGTAAATGAAATAGTTAATATACAAACAAGTATTAATGCCAAATATTTCAAAACATATTCAGCACCTTCAAATTGCTGAGTAAACATGCGTGTGATTAGATATAAAATTACAAACAAAAAGCCTGCAAAAGTTAAGCCAATTGTAAAATATTGATCTAAAGTTGTTATCTTTTCTCTTCTTTTATAAGAATCATAGATTAGGTTAACAATAAAAGGAATGGTTGGTATAAAAAATAAAGGGAAAGATAAAAAATAATTTTTGTTAACAAGATAAAACATTCCTTCAAGGACTCCAGCAAATAATAAAAGACCAAAGAAGTAATTTTTAAGTACAACATCTTTTGTAAAAGAGTTTACTACTAAATCAATAACACTAAGAGCAAGAGATGTTATACCTAAAGTTATAAATAGATATATCTTTGCACTTCCGCCATAACCATCAATTGATGTTCCAATAAAAGCATAAACAATAAAAAGTATGCCTAAAGCGATAAAAGCTATTACTTCACTTATGTGTTCTGTTTTAAATTTCATGTTTATACCCTTTCTGCATTACCATTTCACTAATATTTTATTCTCTAATGCCTTTAAAGTTCTCGATTAAATCAATGAACAAAATAGGCGATAACATCGTCATTAGTTCTCTAATAACGTAATCAAAATCAATTCACTTCATGTATTAATCGTAAATAAATTAAAAGAAATGAGCACTCTTTAATAAAGAGATTAAATCTCTATTTCATGGAATAGTCATTTCAGCTATTGGAATAATTTTTTTCTGGCTTATTACTAAAGTAAGCATAATTGTTATAAGCAGATGAGTGATATTGCACTCCTGTTGATACTTCAAAATTATACTGAATTTCAAAAAGCATTTCGCTTTCTAAAAAATAAGAGTCATTGAACATAGAAAAAATATAATAGCTTTTAGTGTGATTAGAGATTTTGGTCGGATATTCGTAACTATATAGCCAAGTAGGCTCGCTGTTAAATATATCTATTGAATAAAACAATTTAGGATTTTCTTTATTGTATGTTTTTGAATATGGGAAAACTGGATCTTCGCCATAACTTTTGTTGTTAAGTGAATAATTGTACTCAAAATCAAATCCATTTAAAAAGGAATAGCCTAATGGCAAAGTAATTTCATCATTTTTAGTAATTATGGAAGCTTCAGCATCGACTAAAGGAAATGTTTCGTCTCTAATTATTCTTCCACTTTCTACTTCTTTTTGATTAAAAGGCATACAATAGTCGCTTCCAGAGCTACAGTAATAAATAGTTTTAAAAAGAGTGTGAGGAACAATTGTAATTTGATTGTTAAAATTACGCCAATTTGCAATATAATCACTATTATATTTACTTGCTTCACATCCAGGAATGAAATCAGTGTCACTCTCTAAAATATAAAAGGATGAATTGTCATTTAGACGATACTTCCATAAATAAGTACTTGCATTCATTAAAAAATAAGGTTTATCAGTATAAGTGAAATTGTGAACCCCTAGCAGAGTAAATGGTTCTCTCGATGGATAATTGTATTTTTCATTTTCGATTTTCTTAAAAGTCTCGTTGAGAAAATTTGTAATTTCATAAGCTCTTATATTAATGTCTTCTGAAGAAGTCTTATATGCGTATGATATAGAATTTTCGCAATCATATACATACGAATCTGAATCATAAAGAAAATCATAAATTCTATTTTCGTCTGTTTCTCTAGTAACATGATATTCAGCATATAGTTTGTTAGAAGCTCTATCGAAATTAAGCCCATCAATTCCGGCAGAATCATTTCCATAAACGCTAATTTCTCCAATAACTTCATCCGCAGTGCTATAACCAGTAGATAATTCAAAAGTATTATCCCGTATTCTAAGCCAATAGGTATCAGGATATTCATTTCGATAAACCTCACAAGAGCATAATGAAGCTAAAGAAATTATAGAAAAGATAAATTTATAGGTTTTCTTATTATGCATATTGATTAAAAAATAAAATTACCTAAGCCAATCGTTACGAAAAATAAGATTGCATAAATCGTTGTTAAAACAATACAAATAATTAAATTTCTTCGACGATAGAAACTAACTTGGCTTTTAGAAACAATAATGAAGTTAATTAAAAAGACTATTTGAGCTACAACACTAATAATACAAATTAAATCTTTAATAAGTTTAAACGTTTGAAAAACAGTAACATTAAAATAGGTATTTCCATTTGCTATGTTATAACCAGAATTGTAAATAATAATTCCTAAAATCACTGCAAACATATTTATTAAAATATATGTAACGTAATTTAAAATTACTGTGTCATATACTAATTTTGAAGTATTTGGTTTAAGATCAACTTTTTGAAAAAACTCACCAACATCAATATCAAGAACTTTTGAAATTTCACGAAACATATCAAGATCTGGTAAAGCTCTTCCGGTTTCCCATTTAGAAATTACTTTATCTGAAACATGCAATAAAGCACCAAGTTCTTTTTGAGTTAAACCTTTCTTTTTTCTTGCTTCTAAAATCTTATCACCAAAATTCATATTAACACTACCTTCAGCAAAGTAATTACCTAATAACTTTGTCATTAGATAAATACTTTAAAATTAAATCCTTCCACTTAATCATAATAGATTTACTCTTCTAGTTCACTCTATAAAAAGAAAAACCACTCTACAAAATAGAGAAATAGCAAAAATGAGAATGAAAAATCTGTTTGAGTATCAACATTTCAAAAGAAAAATTTGGTCATTTGAAATTATATTTTGCTAATTAAACAAAATAATAGAGTGATAAAAAACACTGAGAAATATACAAATAACCTTGCAAAACCTCAGTGTTTTATTGTTTTTAATAAGTAATTACTTATGCAGTTTGACTCATTTCTTCTTTGTCAGCTGCAATAAGTTCATCAATTCCATCAATAATAGTTGAACCAATATCAGAGATTGTAACTGTCATTTCATAGTTATAAGTTTTACTTGTTCCTATAGCAATCTCATTAAACATAAAGACACCCTTAAGTCCTTCATCGGAATAACTTATTTTTCCGGTAGTGTCTAAATCCCAACTATAGTCAAAGAATTGTAAGGCATATGCTGAATCAACAATTCCCCATAAAGTAATAGGTAAAGAATAATCTGAATTATAGTAGTCTTTATCTCTAAAACCATTCATATCTTTAGTAGCATCATATAAAAGAGCAGATTTATCTTCACTTAATGTTAAATTTGAATCTTCAACTTTAAATTCATCTCTTACAAAGTAAGTTAAATCAGCAGTATAAATCTTTTTATAATCGCCTACACCTAGATAACTATCAAAATAATCTGGATTTCCTCTTACGGCTTTGCCATCAATGATATTGTAGTCCCAAACACTGCCACCATATAAAGGTGAGTTATACGATCCTCCTTCATATGTTTGATTGTTGCCATCAACTCCATACTTCCAATAGAAAGCATCATTAGTATATTTAATAAGATTACCTTTAATAGCCATATCTTCATAAATATAGGAGGCATCACTATTTTCTATACCTTCTGAATCTTTAACAATTTGTTGAGCAGTAACTTCACTACCATCACTATTAAAAAACTTACCAGTCCGTTCCATAGTGTAGTTATAGCCTTCAGCCCAACTTGTAAGCTTGTTTGCTAAATCCTTGGAAGACATTGTATAAATCTTAAATAGTTTTTGAACAGCGATTGTATCATTGCTTTTACTGGTTGCTTTAACAATAAAACTACCATCTTTATCTCCAGCTTTAAGTGTTCCATCTGCACTTACTGTTGCTAAATCATTATTTACTGACCATGTAACATCTTCTGGTCCACTTAATTTAATAGATTGACCAGGATAAAGCGTTGAGGTTTCCGCAACAATTGGACTTAATTCAACAAATTCAGGTTTTTCTCCTTCACCTAAATCAGTTACTGGTGGTAAAAGTGGCTCACCACTTTCTTGTCCACAACTAGTAACACCAAAAGTGCCAAGAGTCATTAATGCTGGGAAGACTAATAATTTAAGTTTTTTCATATAGAATCACCTCATTCGTACCATCCGCCACCTTCATAAGTAAAAGTGACTTCTCCATTATTTACCTTATAGTCTATTTCAGTTGGTGGATAATCATATTCTGAAATTTCATCACCTTCAACCTTAGTTACGTTACTAAGAGTAATAGAGCTTGCTCCGATTGTAACATCGGCTGTAAATTTACCAGTCTTGGTTGAAGAATATCCACTTACTGTATAATCAATTGAGACTTTCATAGAGCCTGAAGAATTATCAAAAGTCATCTTCATGCTATAATCACTATAGTAGTCAGACCATGAAAGTTCGTAAGTATTTCCATTAATTAAATCAGTAATATCAACAAATTCTATAAGATCATGTACATCGCCATCATCATTTATTGATAATTTATCAAACTCAAAATTATCATTTAAATTAATAGTTAAGTTTGTTGGAACTTCAGTTGTTTCCATGTTGCCACTTGTCTTCTCTAGATTAGATAAAACTATAAATGATAAATTTTGTTTAACATCAGCTGTAAAAGTTCCGTTTGTAACAGTAGTGTCGCCCCAATAAGGCTCTGTCGTTATAGTGAAAGAAACTTCGGCTGTCATATTATTAATATCGCCACCAAAACTAATTTTGAAATCATATGTTGTTGTATCATAACCGTAATCTGACCAACTTGTTGAGTAGGTTTTTCCAGCAATATTAGATAGAACACTTGGTACTTCTTTTACCTCTATAGTTTTTTCAGCGGAAATGTTTTCATTGTCTAACGAGATTGCTTTCACCTTTACTGTGCCAGCATTTGGGCCAGAAATTAAATAGTAATCCGTACCATACCCATATCTGCCTGATCTCTCTTCGATATAAGCTCCATCGGTAGTATCTTCAATAACTTCAAATTTTACTTCATCATTACGAATTCCTTCCGAAGGAGTAACGCTAGCGCTCAATAAAAGAGAATTTCCAACGAGCATTGTGTCAGATACACTTTCATCAAAAGAGACGGATTCTACAGGCTTATAAGTTGATTTTATGATGATTTCTTTTGTAACGTTCTTACTCTTCAAAGAAATAGTTGTTTCTCCTTCACCAATTACATCAAAATAGAAATCTCCACTAGAAGTGGTTGAAATTGCTCCTATAGTATTGCCTTTAGAGCTTGTTTCAATCTTATCGATATCCTGCATTGCTTCTTTTGGCATAGCATCGCTTATGCTTATATAAACTGTATCATCAACACTGACATTATATTTTCCTTCATTATCAGCTTGAACCTTGCTTTCTTCAGTAAAATCTCTAGAAAGATAAACTTCAGGTTTAAAATCAGTAAAGAAGTAATCATTAATATCAAAGTAATTATTTTCATCACTACCTTTTTCACCATAGGTTAATGAAATCTCATACTTTTCAAAATCGTATGGAGTTTCACTAGTGACTTCTGTATTTTCTTCAGTTAAACCTACATAATCTTTTCTTTCATAAGTTGCACTTTGTAAATCACCATAAAGGTCAAACTTAAAGTAAAGGTGAATATCAAAAGCATATGGATCGTCTAAGAAATCAGTACCTTTAATCTTTGTGACGATATCCCATTCATTACCAAATGTACTTGTTACTATTGTTGAGGATGCAAATGGATCATAATCATCATCTTCATCATAGACACTACCATCACCAAATACTTTTTGATATAAGAAATCAGTTACGCCGCTATATTGACCTTCACTATAGGAGAACTCGATGCCACCAAAAGTATTAACCATTGTTTCATATTCTTCACGGTTATCATTTGTTATTTTTGTTGTGTCGCCATTATCAGGAACTTTTGTTTCACTTCCATTACGATATAAAGAGTAGAATGTATCTTCAAAAATCGTACGATAATAACGAGAAGTATCGCCTTTTTCATTAGTTACTGTAGTAACAGAATGATTATCGTTATAGACTTCAAAATCATATGTTGTTTTACTAGAACTAGTTTCTTCGCTAGCTTTAGTTTCTACTACAAGTTGAGTTTTATTAGTGTTCTTCTTTTCACTTTCAATCGATGCTTTAAGACTGTTTTTAAGCGTTTCGATCGAAAGTTCATTTTGACTTACAACTCTAAAGTAGATAATTTCGTAAGTTTCAGGATTGCTCTTTAAAGATACTTTGATTCCTACATCACTTCCATAAATCTCTTTACCTTTAACAACTCCTTCTTGAGTTACTTCAATATAAGCATCATCTCCAATTGTGACTTCATAAGTCAAATCATCATAGCTTCCTTCAGGAGTAAATCTTGTTTGAATTTGATATTCTTTGCCAACAACAATGTAATAAGATTCACGGAAAGTACTATCAGTTTTGACCCAATCATCTGGAATAATAAATTCAATACCTTCTGCAGATGAAGTAACTTCAATTGTAATTTTGTTAAGACCTTCAATAACTTCAAAAGTAAAAACATTCTCTTCGCTTGATTCATCTATTGGTTGATCATTCAATAAGACCGACTTAACAGTAAAGTTAGCATCAGGGGTAACTTTTATTGTAATAGTTTCACCAACTGCTACATACTCATCTAACTTATCTATTTCAACTGTTGCATGTTCAGGATCTGCACTAAGTCGAATTAAACCTTGTCCTGGATTTGTTAAAGTAAAACTACCGCTAATGTAATTTTTACCTTCTTGAACAATAAACGAGTAAGTATTCCCTTCAGGAGATAATACTGTATCATTGAGTTTTACTTCATTAACTTTATAGCATTCATCTTGAGGAGTAACTTCAAGAAGAATTTTTGTACCAACAGGTTGTCTTCTATTTTCTTCTTTTAAAATAGTTCCATCTTCAAGCTTAGCAACTATTGTTCCATTTGTAACGCTTTCTTCTTGAACTACAACGCTACCATAAGTAACACTAGGATCTAAAACTTTAAAAGTAACATTAACTTCGTGTGTCCCACTCGTAACAACAAATGTATTTGAAACTAATTCTGTGTTATCTAAATAATACTTATCAACTTCATAGCCATCATTAGGAATAGCAATAATTTCAACAGTTTCACCAACTTTGACTACACCAGTACGCGAAAGAGTAACTGTTCCATTACTAATTCCATCTTTTATAGTTATAGTTGCTGTTTCTACTTCAGTTCCTTTTGCTTTTAAAGAAACTGTAATTGTTACATCCTCATTACCAATTTTAAAAGCATAACCGCCATCACTTGTTGGAGTTAACTTAGTATCTCCGGCTTTAACTTCATCGACTGTTTTTGTTGAATCAGATACATTAATATTGAACGTAACTGTTTCTCCATAAGAGTAACCTTCTTCTTTTAAACCACTAACTGTGAATCCTTCTCCTTCTGTTACTGTGACTTGATGTTTTTCACTTGTTACAGTTGAAGAATCACAAGAAGTGAGTGTAGTAAGGCTACCAAAGCCCAGCATTGCAGCAAGGCTTAAAGCAAAAATTATTTTTCGTTTCATAACCTTCCTCATTGACAATTCAATATATTGTTTTGTGTTAAAAAATAAAAAGAATTGTACTTAAAATTTATTTACTAACACTATATTAATAGAAAGAAAGGTATAAGTAAATCTTAGTACATAAAATTCTCAAAAATAAGATAATTATCGTTATTTTTTTATATATATAAACATCGCAAAAAATAACAGATATTTAAAGAAAATAGTACTCCTAATAAGATAGGTGTAGCTATAACTGTAATAATTTATTCACACTAAAATTGGCTTAAACTTAATAAGTCAAACTAAATTAAAGATATAACCCCTTCAGAGATTATTTCTTTAAGTAGTTAAAAGAATTATTTAATAACTAATGTTTTTGTCTAGCTTCAACAAGGACAAAACTTTTGATTCGAGCTGAGTACTTTAACTCAAAACGAGTATTTTCCTTAATGAACTCCTTAATGTCTTTAATGTAACGAAAACAAGTTCTCTTAGAGCATCCTGTAATCTTTACAAGGTCATTAGTATTAAATCTTTCTTTCTTAATTACCATCTTGAAGATGGTTAAAACTGCAATATTTGTCTTCATACCTATAAAGACAACTTAAGGGTGTAAAATATTTCACATTATTTTAAAATTTTTAAAAAACTTTTTTCGAAAGCAACTTTTAATCAAAAATATTAAAAAAAATGATAAAAATGCTACTTTTTGAAACTAAACAATTTGTATCTCAAAGGTTGTAGGTGTATTAAAAGTGTAAGTATCGCTTACTCCGCCTGCTTCATAGACGCATGCTGTCAAGGTATATTGATGTATGCCAGTTGTTGCAATAGGATCTAAACTTACAAAATAAGTTTCACCAACTCCTTCTTTAGTGGCATCATATTGTTTGCCATCAATAATAAAACCTTTAATAGTTACCAAACTAATATTATTAATAGTTACACGTATTGGAATACTCGTATTAGCATTAGCTGTACCATTACTAGTAACTTCTTTAATAGATAAACTAATTGATTCAGTTTCAAAAGTATCTGTCGCGACTAATTCAACACTACCATCACCTTCATGGAGATCATAAGTATAAATAACTCTAAGTTCGTAGTTAGATGAAGCGGCTAAATTAGTAAATATCTCAGTCTCAGTTTGAGAACTACGATAAAGTTCTCCTTCTCTATATAGTTCAATTCGAGAGAATGTTGCAATATCATCAGGATCATTAAGCGTGTAGCTAAAATCAACTGTTGCCCCAGTAACATTTACAAAATCAATTGTTAAAGTGGGAACAGTATATTTTAAGGTAGTAAATGTTTGAGTGGTTTTATATGCGTGCTCTCCACTTACTGAAAAGGTAAATTCAACTTTATAAGTTGTATTTGCTAATAAATCAGAAATGCTAAATACACTTTCTTGTGTAGTTACATCTTTGACTAATTCATCCTCTTTATTTAATATTCTAATTGAATCAACTGAAACATTTTGAGCTTTATTAACTACTGAAATATCAGCACTAATAAAGCTAGGAGTAATGCTAATTTCGTCAAAATATTTACTTGTTGAAAAATCATGAGTAAAGATTTTTTCTTCTTCTTTTACTTCCCCGTTATCAACTACATCAGAAATAATTTCAAGATGATATTCGCTGTTATATAAGAGGTTATCAAAAGAGATATTTACTTCATTTTTTTTATTAATACTTTGTGATTCAACAACAGTATCATTACGATATAATACTGCTCTTATATTAACAAGCATGTCATAATTATCTTCAATTTTAAAAGAAAAGCTTGCAGAATCAGTATAAATTTCACTATTTTCAAAAATAAAAGTATACTCATGTTCTTCTATAGGAGGTGGAGTTGGGTCTGAACTTGGTGAAAGAGTTAAGCTTGTTTCACCTTTTATCATAACTGGTTTAGAAACTCCTTCATCAAGATAAGTAATATTTCCAACTTCATAATTTAAGGTAACGTCTTGCATTGTTCCAACATTTACATAAATATGTGTTGAAGATGAACCTTCTAAATAATCCGCGGTTGTATATTTTACACTTTCACCTTCATTTTTGCTAACGGTGAAAGAATCAATTTCAAACTCATCTGGATTTTCAAATGCTAAATCTAAAATGATAACAGTATCTTTATCAAGGGTTGCATCACTTTCAGAAGTTGAATCTAACTCTTCAGCAAAATGAATATAATTAAGTGAATTTACTTCTTCACTTGGTACTTCTTTTAAACTGACGCCAAGAAATATAGGAGGTTTTTTTACATCAGGTAAATCAGGTTCTCCTCCTAGTTGAGGTAATAATATTCCTAAAGCTACACCAGCCACTAAAACAACTGCTCCACAAGTTGCTAAAGAATATTTAAAGGCTCTAGTTGAAGTAAAATCAAGTAAGCGATCTAAAAGAGATGGCTTACTTTCAAGCATCACTATATGACGTTTTTCAATTTCTTCTTTAATGATATCGTATCTATTTTCAATTTTTGGATTAGAAAGGAGTTCTTCTTTAAATTTATTTTCATTAAACTGCATCTAAAGAACCTCCTTTCTCAGCAAAGTAATTTTGAAGTTTCTTAATTATACGATTGTATTTAGTGATAATGGTATTCAAATTTGCATTATACATTGCAGCAATCTCGTTAAACGCATATCCTTGAACGATATGAAGTAAAAGGATATCACAATCTTCTTCTTTGACTTTAATTTCATTTAACAAGACGGCAAATATAATATTAACGTCAATCTTTTGCTCTTTGGTATCGCTTGCATAATTTAAACCATCATCATATTCTAAGTCTTCTTTTTTAGACTTGATGTAGTTTAAAGCAATGTTACGAGCAATAGTGAAAAGAAAAGTTAAACATGATTTATCTTCTCTTACTCGTTTTGCATTTCGATAAAACTCAATATATACTTCTTGAGAAAGGTCGTTCGCAAAATCAGGATTTTTAACATAGGAAAGCAATTTATAGTAAACACTTTTATAAGTCTTAAAATAAAAAAGATTAAAAGCTTTTTCACTGCCATCTTTTAAAGACTTGAATATATCAACAATATTGTTATCCATTGTCAAATAAGTGGAATCTCCACTACTGACATTTTCAAAATGTTCAGAATTTAAAATCAAGGAGTCTTGAAATTTAATTCTATCATTTTGAAGATTGAACATATCTTCAATCTTTTCAATATATTCTTGCTTTTTAATTTTATAAGTCCCAAACACCATATCAATATTAATTAATGGGTCAATAAAAATCAATGACACTTATATGTCACAGTAAATAACTCTCCTCCCTTAATTCTTGCACACATTTTATTAATTTTTAGCACGAAATGAGCAATAAATAAAGGAAAATCGATAATTTATATTGCTCATGCACATTTGATAATGATCCTCAATAACAAGATTAAAACGTCAAAAGTTTTCATCAAACTTTTAAATTTTAAACATAAAAATATATAAATTAGTCAAACTTTTACACTCTAAATGAAAGTTTTCAGAAAAAGCGTTATTTACTTTTTAAACAAAAAAAACTAATCTTTAACTTTATTTGGAAGCTTGTGCCACGAAATCTTTGCGCCTGGATATCTCATCTCCATTAATTTTTTAGCACTTGTTTGATCATTAGCAACGACTCTTTCTGTTGTTCTAATACCATTAACAGAAAATGTTCCTTCATAAGTATTTGGCATAATTATCTCCTTTTTCTTCTTACCTTTACTATTAACCTACTTTCTCTTTTTAGCAACTAAATAGCATAATGAAGGCAAATATTGGCATTTCAACAATTAGAAAATCAACTTTCAGCAAAGCTTTAAATTTAATATTCTCAGTACCAAAATTTATCTAATATTTTTAGAAATATGTTGCCATATTTCTGACCATTAATTAAAAACAATGCTATTATCTTGCTTTTTAAGGCCACAACTGTAAAAAAATCGATAACAATCGTATTTTAAAATTACCATTTGCAAAAACTTAGGTTTTCAAAGTGTCGATATTTGCAAAAAGTTAAGTTTTTTCAAGTCGAGTAAATTTAAAACAATTGAGATAGAACTGCAGAAAACTAAAATAGTAGAAACAAATTAATTTCAGTTAAAAATTTCAATCTAAAGCTCAAAACAACTCTTTCTTATATTTAATTGAATCTTTTTCGTTAATTTCTCTAATAACTCTACAAGGATTACCACAAGCTAAGGAATGGGGTGGAATATTTCTAGTGACAACACTACCAGCTCCGATAACACATCCTTCACCAATTGTTACTCCACCAACTATTGTGACATTGCCACAAATCCAAGTATTGCTACCAATTGTAATAGGTTTAGCGTATTCTTGATCAGTTTGTACGCCATCTTTTCTAATATAAGGATTTCTTTCTTCATGCATAAAAGGATGCATTGGAGTAAGAATTGAAACATTTGGTCCTAAAAAGACATTGTCACCAATGGTAACTTTTGCACAATCTAAACAAGTAAAGTTAAAATTAGCGTAAAAGTTTTTACCAGCTGTAATATTTAAACCATAGTCAAAAAATATTGGTCCTTGTAAATAAGTTCCTTCTTTTCGATTTGGCATTAATTCATTTAATATTTTTTCTCTTTTTTCAGTCTCTTCTTCAAAAGTATTGTTATATTCTTGAACAAGATGATGAGCTTGATTTCTAACTTTATATAAATCTTCAACGTTTGGATCATAGATTTTTCCAATACTCATTTTTTCAAATTCAGTCATGTTTTTTCTCCTAAACTGGTAATATTTTAGCAACTCGGATTACAAATTCAATCTAGTCATAGAATGATTTTGCACGGAAAATATAGGTAAAAATTTCAAATATATTGTAGGTATTTAAGCAAAAACTACGCAAAAGCTAAACATTTTAATTTTTAACTACATATTTAGCACTATGTATAATACTAGAAGATTTTATGTCTCCTGATAAGTTATGAGATTAAAGTTATTTAAAGAGATATCAGTTATAACGTTAACCATGTTTTGTAGTTTCAATCATGTATCCATACTAATTTATATAGCATACATTTTAGTTATTCTTTTTATTATCGTCTTTTTTGTATTCAACAATTTTCCATTGACCATTTTTATCTGAGTCAACTCTATAAATTGCTTTCTTACTTTCAAGTGAGTTAAGTACTCTTGTAACTGTACGGAGAGATAAATTGGTTTGCTTGCATATATTATTACGCGTAACGTTTCCATAAAGAGAAATTATATTTAATATTAATTGTTCTGTCTTAGATAATTCGAGCATATTTACAATGCCATTTACAGTGTCATTTACAGTGTCATTTAGAGTGTCATTTTGGGTGCCATTTACAGTGTCAGCAATACATAAATTTACCTTTAAATCAGATAAGGAAACTAAAGTTAATATAAATATTTGTCATATAATCTTTGATTAGATTAAACCTACTACCACCACTTATAGTTACTATTCAGCGATTAAAAAGTTTTAGTAAGGAAATTATATATATTTTCGTGA
>OHIY01000906.1_pt1 | contig 13452 bp, 14 predicted proteins | sample 1568351 | NCBI WGS metagenome assembly OHIY01 (sample SAMEA3879547, study PRJEB24766) | human gut metagenome | biome: human-associated habitat; feature: feces | place: USA | collected 1985/1987 | reverse complement strand
GCACTGCCCGCCGGCTGAAATAGGAGAATTATGAAAACGATTGTCATTACAACAGAATATATCAAGCTGCAGGACCTGATGAAGCTTGCCGATCTCGTCTCCACCGGCGGCGAGGCCAAGCTCGCCGTACAGGAGGGGGACGTGACCGTCAACGGTCAGGTATGCACCATGCGGGGCAAGAAGATTCGCCCCGGCGACGTGGTGGGCTACAACGGTCAGGAGCTGACCGTGGCGTATGAGAGTTGACGCGCTGACGCTGGAGGGCTGGCGGAACTATCAGCGCCAGCAGCTGACCTTCGACGACGGCTGCAACGTCATCTACGGCGAGAACGCCCAGGGCAAGACCAACCTGCTGGAGGCCATCGTGTACCTGAGCTGCGGCAAAAGTCCCCGCGCCCACGGCGACCGGGAGCTGATCGGCTTCGACAGGCAGGACGCGCTGCTGGTGGGACAGATATTCTCCCGCCAACGAGAATTCGTCACCGACATCCGGCTCAGCCGCAGCAAGCGGCGGAGCATGACCGTCAACGGTGTGAAGGCCAAAAACGGCGCGGCGCTCAGCGATGTGCTGCACACGGTGTTTTTCGCGCCGGAGGACGCGGTGCAGACCGGCGTGCTCAGCTTCCGCGTGGACGGGAGGGACTGCGAGGAGCTGGGGGAATCGCTGGCGGAGCGGGGCGTTGCCGTGCGTGCGGGGCTGCACTGTGCGCCGCTGGCTCATCGGACGGCGGGAACGGTGGACACAGGCACGATGCGGTGCAGCTTTTCCGCCTTCAACACGGAGGCGCAGGTGGACGAATTTGTTCGAATCATGCGCCAAATCCTTCGTTAAACTGCAAAATTGTTCACATAATTTTTTGTTGCATTTTCCCAATATTTTTTATATAATGTTAGTATCTATGATTATGCGAATTTTGTGCCCAAAACGGAAAGGGTGACAACATGGAAAAGGTACTGGCGTTTTTGGAAAGTATTGGGAATTACTTATTGCTGATACGCGTATCAGACGTGCTGGACATCGTGATCATCGCGTTCCTCGTCTACAATCTGCTGCGTATGGTAAAGAGTACCCGTGCGGAGAATATCCTCAAGGGCGTGGTGGCGTTCCTGCTGGTGTTGTGGATGGTGGACATCTTGCAGTTGAACACCATCGCGTATATTATGAAGAATCTGGTGCAAGTGGGTATCCTTGCGATCATCATTCTGTTCCAGCCGGAGATACGGCAGATATTGGAGAAGGTGGGCAGCCGCAACATCAAGCTGCTGCGGGTGTTCAACGACCCCAAGCAGCAGTCGGAGCTGGAGACTGCCATCGACCAGACGGTCATCGCGTGCAGTGAAATGTCCCAGAGCAAGACAGGCGTTTTGATCGTGTTCGAGCGGGACATCCATCTGGACGACATGGTGCGGAGCGGTACGACGCTGGACGCCGCCGTTTCCTCCGAGCTGCTGAAGAATATTTTCTTCGTGAAGGCTCCCATGCACGACGGCGCGGTGATCATCCGCCACGGGCGGATACTGGGCGCGGGCTGTATGCTGCCCTTGAGCAAGAACGTGAACCTCAGCCGTGATTTGGGTATGCGCCACCGGGCGGGGATCGGCATGAGCGAGAACTCCGACGCGGTGGTGGTCATCGTCTCGGAGGAGACAGGCTCCATCTCCGTGGCGATCGGCGGGATGCTGAAGCGGCATTTGAAGCCGGAGACGCTCAGCAAGCTGCTGCGGAACGAGCTGATGCCCCAGGAGGACGAGGCGGAGGAGAAGCACCGCCGGACGCTGGCGGAGCGGCTGACCTTCAAGAGAAAGGGGGAGGGCGACGATGTCGAAACGAACCTTTAATGACGGCACCCCCAAGAAGGGGGAGCAGGATCCCCGGTTGAACCGCAGCGCGGCGGCGCGGATCATCGTCTCGATTTTGGTCGCCATCGCGCTGTGGGTCTATGTGGATGTGGACAGGGCACCGGAGAGCACCCGAACCATACGAGATATTCAGGTAGAGTTTTCCGGGGAGAACACGACGCTGGCGGAAAAGAATCTGATGCTGCTGTCGGGGTATGATACGACCATCGACTTGAAGATACGGGGCCCGAAGCGGGAGTTGGTGAAGATGGACAGAAACAATGTCCGGATCATCGCCAGCACGTCCAGCATTGACTCCGTGGGCGTACACCAGCTGGACTACACGGTCAGCTTCCCCGACGGGGTGGTTCGCACCAATGTCAGCGTGGAGAAGGCGAGCCTGAGCCAGATCACCGTGACGGTGGGCGAGCTGTACACCAAGGAGATACCCGTGGAGTGCGAGATCGTCGGCGAGGTCGCCGAGGGCTACTTCACCGGTGAGACGGTGCTGGATCCGGAGGTGCTCACCCTGCGGGCGCAGCGGGACGACCTGCTGAACATCAGCTGCGCCAAGCTGACGGTGGACATCAGCGGCGCGACGCGGTCTGTGGTGCAGACGGTGGACGTGCAGCTGTATGACTACAACGGCAACCCGGTGGAGAACGGCAATATCCGCACCAACGCCAGTCTGATACAGGCGAAGGTACCGGTGCTGACCACCAAGGAGGTGGAGCTGGCGATGGAGTTCGAGGGCGTGCCGGGAGCGGCGATGAACAGCATCTCCTGCGAGATCACCCCCAAGACCGTGCGGCTGAACGGCGAGGCGGATGTGCTGGCGTCCATCGACAAGCTGGTGCTTGCCACGCTGCACGTGGACGATCTGGCTCTGCACCAGCAGAGCAGCTATGTGGTCACGCCGCCGGACGGCACGTGGCTGGTGAACGGCAACGAGGTCGCCGCAGTGGAGATCACACTGGAGGGGATCAGCGAGACGGTGGTGACGGTCAACGAGGCGGTTTTTGACAAGCTGCCCAACGGAATGTACGCCGCCATGCCCTCCGGAGGACTGAGCGTGAGACTGTGGGGTCTCAGCGAGGAGATCGAGGAGATCACCGAGGAGAACCTGCGGGTGACGGCGGACATGAGTGCCGTCACGGGCCCCGGCACCATCACCGTACCGGTGACGGTCACAGTCAGTGGGTTCAGCGACGTGACGGTGCGCGGCACCTATGAGCTGACGCTGACCGTGACCGATACGCCGCCGGAGGGCACGCCTGCCGGCGGAGACACGGGCGGCGCAACGCCCGCCGTGTCCGAGAACACAACAACTACGACACCTGCCGCACCGGCGGCATGAGGAGAGACAATGACACAGATCGCAACAGTTGAAAAGCTACTGCCCGGAGGGTATGCGGAGATCTCCGTACCCCGGAAATCCGCCTGCGGCCACGACTGCGAGGAGTGCGCCGGCTGCGGCATGACAGGAGCCGCCATCCACGCCCGCGCTAAGAACGACCCCAACGCCCAGCCCGGAGAAAAAGTGGTGGTGGAGAGCAGCACCAAAAAGCTGCTGGGCGTGGTGGCTCTCGTATATCTGCTGCCGGTGGTGGGGTTCCTGCTGGGGTATTTCCTCAGCGAAGGACTTGCCGAGAACTGGCGGTACGGCATCGCCTTTCTGGCGTCGGCGGCATCCTATCTGCCCAGCGTGTTCTATGACCGCTACGCACGGCGGAAGGAGACGCTGACATACAACATTCTGCGGGTACTCTAAGAGATGTTCGGCTATGTGCGCCCCTCCGACGACCGCCTGTCGGCGCAGGACAGAGAGGTGTTCCACGCCGCCTACTGCGGGCTGTGCCACACGCTGGGACAGCGGTACGGGCTGGCAGGGCGGATGATCCTGAACTATGATCTGACGTTTCTGGCGATGGTGCTGTCGGAGGGAGCGGGGGAGACGTGCGGCAGACGCTGCGCCGTCCATCCCCTGCAAAAGAGGAGCTGCGCCGCCTGCGACCCGGCACTGGACACGGCGGCGGATATGAGCGTGATCCTGTCCTACTGGCAGCTGCGGGACGGCGTTGCCGACCACGGCTTCTGGGGCGGGCTGAAATACCGGATAGCGTCCGCGCTGCTGCGCCCCGCGTACCGGAAGGCGCGGGAGAATCTGCCGTGGTTCGACCAGGGGACGCGGGAGAAGCTGTCGGCTCTCGCCGCGCTGGAGGCGGAGAAATGCCCGTCGCTGGACGCACCGGCGGACGCGTTCGCGTCGCTGCTGTCGCTGGCGTCACAGCAGGTGGGCGACACCGCGCGCCGGCGGGTGACGGAGCAGCTGCTGTACCACCTGGGGCGGTGGGTGTACCTGATCGACGCGGCGGACGACTTGAAAAAAGACGTGACCACCGGCGGCTATAACCCGCTCGCGCTGTGCTTCGCGACGGAAAACGGCGCGCTGAACGAGGCGGACAGGCAGTCGCTGGCCGTCACGCTGGACGGCTCCGTCCGCGCGATGGCAGCTGCGTTTGAGCTGCTGGACGAGACGAGATACACGCCGATCCTCCGTGCCACGGTGTACGAGGGGTTGTACGCCGTGGGAGCTGCCGTACTGAACGGCACCTTCCGGAAGCGGCGGAAGCGGAAAGAACCTATACGAAAGGCGGACACGGACTATGCGTGATCCCTATCAGGTGCTGGGTGTACCCAGCACCGCCACCGATGAAGAGGTAAAGAAGGCGTACCGCGATCTGGCGCGGAAGTACCATCCGGATAACTACCACGACAATCCGCTGGCGGATCTGGCGCAGGAGCGCATGAAGGAGATCAACGAGGCTTACGAGACGGTGCAGTCCCAGCGGAAGGCGGCGCGGAGCGGCGGCGGGTATACCGGCGGCTATCAGACCGGGTATCAGTCGCCGTACCAGAACGGCTACCAGAGCAGCGGACGGTACCAGCGTGTGCGTATGGCGATCACGCAGGGCGACCTGAATCTGGCGGAGGAGCTGCTGAACGCCAGCAGCGACCACGATGCGGAGTGGAATTTCCTCAAGGGAGCCATCTGCTACCGCCGGGGCTGGCTGGACGAGGCACGGCAGTATTACCAGACCGCCGTTACCATGGCTCCGGACAACCCGGAGTACCGGCGGGCTTTGGACATTCTGGAGGGGCGCGGCACGGCGTACCGCCCCGACGGGTATGGCAACGTGACCACCGGCACCTGCGACAGCAGTGATTGCTTCCGCCTGTGCGGCGCCGCGCTGTGCTGCAACGCCTTCGGCGTGCCCGCCTGCTTCTTTTGCTGATTTTGTATACCGCCGGGGACGCGTCCCCGTTTTACTAAAATGAAGGAGTTGATCCCGTGGTCAAGAGTATGACCGGCTATGGCCGCGCCCGCGAGATGCGCGGCGGCAGAGACATCACCGTGGAGGTGCGTTCCGTCAACAACCGCTATCTGGACTGCACCGTGAAGATGCCGCGCGCCTATATCTTCGCAGAGGACGCCATCAAGACCCGTGTGCAGCAGGCGATCTCCCGCGGCAAGGTGGATGTGTTCGTCACCATTGATACCTCCGGCGCCGACGTGGCGGTGGTGCAGGTGAACGAGGGGCTTGCCAAGGGCTATTACGATGCGCTGACGAAGCTGAAGGAGACGTTCTCCCTGTCCGGCGACATTACGCCGGAGGTGCTTGCGAAATTCCCCGACGTGCTGACCGTCACCAAGGCGGAGGAGGACGTGGAGGCTATCGCCGCCGACATCTGCGCCGTGCTGGAGGAGGCGTTGACCGCCTATAACGCCATGCGTACCGTGGAGGGGGAGAAGCTGTCACAGGACGTAAGCTCCCGCGTGGACACCATCGAAGCCACTGTGGGCAGGGTGGAGGCACAGTCGCCCCAGACGGTGGAGGCATACCGCCAGCGGCTGGAAGCGAAGATGCAGGAGGTGCTGCAATCCACCACCATCGACGAGAGCCGTATCCTGACGGAGGCGGCTATCTTCGCTGACAAGGTGGCGGTGGACGAGGAGACGGTGCGCCTGCACAGCCACATCGCCCAGCTGCGGGATATGCTGCAAAGCAGCGAGCCGGTGGGGCGGAAGCTGGATTTTCTGATCCAGGAGGTCAACCGCGAGTGCAACACCATCGGCTCCAAGTGCAACGATCTGAACGTTGCCCGCGACGTGGTGAACATGAAGGCGGAGGTGGAGAAGATCCGCGAGCAGGTACAGAACATGGAGTGAGGAGGCCGGTATGCAGTTTATCAATATTGGCTTCGGCAATCTGGTTTCCGCCCAGCGGCTCATCGCCGTGGTCAGCCCCGATTCCGCGCCGGTGAAGCGTCTGGTGCAGGAATCCCGTGACCGGGGGATGCTCATTGACGCCACCTACGGCAGAAAGACCGCCTCCGTGCTGATCATGGACAGCGACCATGTGGTGCTGTCCGCCCTGGCGGCGGAGCGTCTGGCACCGCGCCTGGGATTGTCGGTAGAAGAATTGACAGAGGAGGATGAATGACCCTTGCATAAGATAGGAAAGACATTTATCATATCCGGTCCCTCCGGCGTGGGTAAGAGCACCGTGCTCCACCAGCTGTTTCAGGGACGGGACGATCTGTATTTCTCCGTTTCCGCCACCACCCGCGCACCGCGGGAGGGGGAGAAGGACGGCGTGGATTACCACTTCATTCAGGCGGACGAGTTCCGCGACATGATCGCCGCCGACGCGTTTCTGGAATACGCCGAGTACGTGGGCAACTTCTACGGAACGCCCAAGATGTATGTGGACGATGCCATGGCGCGGGGTAAGGACGTGATCCTGGACATCGAGCGGCAGGGCGCGGTGCAGGTGTGCGCCAAGCGTCCGGAGGTGGTGCGTATCTTTATCGCGCCCCCCAGCTGGAAGGAGCTGGAACGCCGGTTGACCGCCCGCGGCACCGACACACCGGAGAAGGTGCAGAAGCGTCTCATCCGGGCACAGGTGGAGCTGGAGAAGGCGGGGGATTACGACTACTTCGTGATCAACGACACGGTGGAGAACGCAGTGAGCGAGCTGCGCGCCATCCTGTGCGCCGAGCACTGCAAGCCCGCCGAGCGGATGGGCTCCATCCTCAATGAGAAGTGAGTGAACGCGGCGCAGCCGCGTATCGGAAATATATGTAAAACGAAAGGAAATGATCGTCATGTCTATGCTGTATCCCGCTATGAACAAGCTGACCGAGTATATCCCTAACCGCTACATGATGGTGAATGTGGTGGCGCGCCGCGCCCGTCAGATCGCCGCCGAGGCGGAGGTCAACAGCGAGCATCTGACGGAAAAGCCCGTGACGCTGGCAATTGCCGAGGTAGCGGAGGGCAAGTTTGTCAGTGACCCCGTGATCGAGGAAGACGAAGCCTGAGATGGCGACCGTCGCTAAAGTGGCTGTACAGGCAGCCACTTATGCCATCGACAAAGCCTATGACTATCTGGTGCCGGAGACGCTGGAGACCAAAGTGGGCTGCCGTGTGCTGGTGCCCTTCGGCAGAGGGAACCGTCTCAGCGAGGCGGTGATCCTGTCCCAGCGGCAGGAGGTGCCGGACAAGCCCCTGAAGGCGGTGCGCTCCCTGCTGGACGAGGAGCTGATCCTCACGGAGCAGGAGCTGCGGCTGGTGTTATGGATGACGCGGCGGTACTTCTGCACGTTCTATGACGCGCTGCACACCGTTCTGCCCGCCGCCGTGTGGTATCACTACCGGGAGACGTGGACGCTGGTGCGTCCGCCTCTGGAGCCGTCGCGGCAGGAGGCGGCGATCTGCCGGCTTCTGGCGGACGGGTCACTGACCACGGAGAAGCTGCGGCAGGCGTTGGGCGACGACGTGGAGGTGCAGCTTCGGCGCATGGCGAAGACCGGGCTGCTGCGCTGCGAAAAAGAGCAGCGGCGGAAGGTGCAGGACAAGGTGGTGCTGTTCGTCCGTCTGGTCGTCTCCGAGGAGGAGGGGCTGACGCTGGCGGGGAGATCCCAACGGCGGAAGGACGCGGTGCGCTTTCTGGCGCAGAACGGCGAGACCGCCATGCATGATCTGCTATATTTCTCCGGCGTGACGCGTCAGACGGTCACCGCGCTGGAAAAAAGCGGCGCGGTGACGTTCCGGGAACAGGAGGAGTACCGTATCTCCGAGAAACAGTACGCTGTAAAGCCTGAACCGTTGACACTTAACGACCAGCAGAGCCGGGTGTGCGAAGCCCTTTTGGCGCAGACACGCACCGGCGAGGCGGGCGTTACGCTGCTGCGGGGCGTTACCGGCAGCGGCAAGACTGTGGTGTACATCCGTCTGGCGCAGGAGCTGCTGAAGCGGGGGAAGTCCGTGATGATCCTCGTTCCGGAGATCGCGCTGACGCCCCAGATGATGGCGCGGTTCACCGCCTATTTCGGGCATGAGGTGGCGTTGCTCCACAGCGGACTGCGGATGACGGAGCGGTACGACCAGTTCAAGCGGCTGCGCCGCGGCGAGGCACATATCGTGCTGGGCACCCGCTCGGCGGTGTTCGCGCCGCTGGAAAAGCTGGGGCTTATCATCATGGACGAGGAGCAGGAGGGGTCGTACCAGTCGGAAAACGCCCCGTGCTACCACGCCCGCGATGTGGCGAAATACCGCTGTGCGCTGGAGGGCGCACGGCTGCTTCTCGGCTCCGCCACACCCACGGTGGAGACGTATTACCGCGCACGGCAGGGGGACTATGACCTGCTGGAGCTGACGGAGCGGTACAACCAACAGGCGTTGCCGCAGGTGGTGATGGCTGACCTGCGGCAGGAGCTGCGGGAGGGGCATAGCACCATCATCAGCCGCCCGCTCCAAGAGGAGCTGGCGAAGAATATCGCCGCCGGTGAGCAGAGCATCCTGTTTCTGAACCGGCGGGGCAGCAGCCGCCAGCTGCTGTGCCCACAGTGCGGCTATGTGCCGGAGTGCCCGCGGTGCAGTGTGTATCTGACGTACCACAGTGCCAACGACCGGCTCATGTGCCACTACTGCGGTTATTCCCAGCCGGCACCGGAGCGGTGCCCGGAATGCGGCGGCACGCTGAAGCACATCGGCTTCGGCACCCAGCGGGTAGAGGAGGAGCTGCGGGAGATGTTCCCCGGCACGGAGGTGCTGCGTATGGACGCGGACACCGTGGCGGCGGGACACGAGGCGTTGCTGCGGGAATTTGAGCAGCGGCGCATACCCATTCTGCTGGGCACCCAGATGGTGGCAAAGGGGCTGGACTTCCCCAATGTGACGCTGGTGGGCGTGCTGAGTGCGGATCTGTCCCTGTATGTGGACAACTACCGCGCCGCGGAGCGCACCTTCAACCTGCTGACGCAGGTGGTGGGACGCGCCGGACGCGGCGAAAAGGCGGGACGCGCCGTCATACAGACGTATACGCCGGAAAACGACGTGATACAGGCTGCGGCGGCGCAGGACTACGATCGGTTTTACCGTGCGGAGGCCGCTATGCGGAAGCTGCGGCGTGATCCGCCCTTTGCCGACCAGTTCACCGTCACCGTCACCGGGCAGGAGGAGACGCCGGTACGCAACGCCATTGAGCTGCTGCGGCAGGGCATCTGCGACGCCGTGAAGAGCCAGCCCTACGAGTCAATGGGGCTGGAGATCATCGGGCCGGCACCGGCACCGGTGGTGAAGGTCAACGGTATCTATCGCTACCGCCTTCTGGTGCTGGGGCAGAACACCGCGCCGGTGCGGGAGCTGCTGGCAGGCTTTATGCGCGCCTTTACGCAGCGGAGTGAAAACCGCCGCCTGCATATCTACACCGATTGCGACAGAATGGATTGAATCTGAGAATAAAGAGGTAATTACTATGGCTTTACGGAAGATCGCCTTGCAGGGCGAGGAGTGCTTGGAGAAGGTCTGCCGCCCCGTTACGGATTTCAACGGACGGCTGCACACGCTGCTGGACGACCTGGCGGACACTCTGGAGGAGTCCGGCGGTGTGGGTCTTGCCGCGCCGCAGGTGGGCGTGCTGCGCCGCGCCGTGGTGGTGCTGGACGAGGAGGATCAGCTCATCGAGCTGGTGAACCCGGAGATCATCCGCACGGAGGGGGAGCAGACCGGTCTGGAGGGCTGCTTGAGCGTCCCCGGAAAATACGGCGTGGTCACACGCCCGGAGATCGTGCGCGTCCGCGCACAGGATCGGGACGGCAACTGGTTCGAGGTGGAGGACGAGGGGCTGACCGCCCGGTGCTTCTGCCACGAGATCGAGCATCTGGACGGCCATCTGTTTGTGGAGCACACCGACCATCTGATGGAGGGTGAGGAGCTGCAAAGATGGCTGGAGGAGCACGCCGACGAGTACGAGATCGAGGAAAACGAGGACGGAGAATAATGCGTATATTGTTCATGGGCACGCCGGATTTCGCCGTGGCGTCCCTCAAGCGGCTGGTGGAGGACGGGCACGAGGTCTGCGGCGTTTTCACCCAGCCGGATAAGCCGAAAAATCGCGGGATGAAGCTGATCGCACCACCTGTAAAGGAATATGCCGTTACACAGGGCATTCCCGTATACCAGCCCTTGAAGATGAGGGACGGCACCGCGCTGGAGCTGGTGCGCTCCCTGAATCCGGAGCTGATCGTGGTGGCGGCCTATGGGCGGATACTGCCGGAGGACATTCTGAACGTGCCGAAGCACGGCTCCATCAACGTCCACTCATCGATTCTGCCGAAGTACCGCGGGGCGGCTCCCATCAACTGGGCGATCCTCAACGGGGACGCGGTGACGGGAGTTTCCATCATGTATATGGCGAAGGAGCTGGACGCGGGTGACGTGATTCTGTGCAGGGAGACTGCCATCGACCCGGACGAGGACGCGCTGGCTTTGACGGCACGGCTGGCGGAGCTGGGTGCGGACGCCCTCCACGACGCTGTTGCACAGCTGGAAAACGGCACGGCGCAAAGGGTCGAGCAGGATCACAGCGCGTACACCTACGCGCCCATGCTGGATAAAAGCCTGTCGCCGCTGGACTTTTCCAAGGCGGCGCGGCAGCTGCATGATCAGGTGCGCGGACTGGTGCCATGGCCCAGCGCGACCATGACGCTGGCGGGAAAAACGGTGAAGGTGCACCGCACCGCCGTGGGGGAGGCGACCTCCGCACCGGCGGGCAGCGTGGTAAAAGCGGACAAATCGGGCTTGGCAGTCGCCTGCGGCGACGGCCGGTGCCTGCAAATCTTAGAGTTACAGGGTGAGGGCGGCAAGCGCATGGCGGCGGCGGATTATCTGCGCGGCCATCCGGTGCCGCTGGGGCTGTGACGCCCCGCGACGCCGCGCTGGAGGCTCTGCTGCAAATGGAGCGCAGGGGCGCGTGGTCTGACGGCAGCTTGAAGCGCATTACGGCGCAGGCGGGTCTGGACGGACGGGACGCGGCACTGTGCACGCACTTGACCTACGGCGTGGTGCAGAACAGGACGCTGCTGGATTTCTATATCGACAGCTGGTGCAGCCAGAGGGCAGCGCGGCTGGAGACAGTGGTGGCGTGCGCGCTGCGGCTGGGCATCTATCAGATCCTGTTCATGGACAAGGTGCCCGACAGGGCGGCTGTCCACGAGACGGTGGAGCTGGTGAAGCGGCACGGCAAGAGCCGCGCCGCGGGGATGGTAAACGCCGTGCTGCGGAAATGCGCGGCAAGTAAAAACGCTTTACCGCCGCTGCCGTACAAGGGCGCGGCGGAACGGCTGACCGTGCAGTACAGCCATCCCAGGTGGCTGGTGGAAAGGCTGATCGCACTGGTAGGCGAGCAGGAGGCAGAGGAATTCCTGCGCTTGGACAACGAGCCGGTGCCCACGGTGATACAGACGAACACACTGAAAACAACGCCGGACGCGCTGGCGGAGGAGCTGCGCGCGTCGGGCGTGCAGGTACAGGCGCACCCGTGGCTGACAGGCTGCTTCGAGGTGACGGGCACCGGCGACATGGCGCGGCTGCCCGCCTTCGCGGAGGGTCGCTGCACCGTGCAGGACGCGGCGGCGCGGCTGACGGCGATGGTGACGGGGGCGCGGAAGGGCGACCGGGTGCTGGACGTATGCGCCGCGCCGGGGGGAAAGTCCTTCGCCATGGCGATGCAGATGGAGGATCAGGGGGAGATACGCTCCTGCGACATCCATCCCCACAAATTGAAGCTGATCGAGAGCGGTGCGGCGCGGCTGGGCATTACCTCCGTGCGGACGGCTCTTGCCGACGGGCGGGAACGCCACGCGGCATGGACGGGACAGGCGGATGTGGTGCTGGCGGACGTGCCCTGCTCCGGGCTGGGCATTATCCGGAAGAAGCCGGACATACGCTGGAAGGATCCCGCGCCGCTGGCGCAGCTGCCGCCCCTTCAGGCGGCGATACTGGACAACGCCGCCGGGTACGTGCGTCCCGGCGGGGTGCTGGTGTACTCCACCTGCACGGTGCTGCCGGAGGAAAACGGCGGTGTGACGGAGGCGTTTTTAAGGGTGCATCCGGAGTTTACGAAGGAAGAATTTACCCTGCCGGGCGTGGGCACCTGGGGCGGCGACGTGACGCTGTGGCCCCAGAGACACGGCACGGACGGATTTTATATCTGCCGTATGCGGCGCAGGGGATAACGCCAAGGAGCAAGTTTATGACCGACATCAAATCCATGACCGAGGGCGAGCTGACCTCCTTTTTCAAGGGAATGGGACAGCCCGCGTTCCGGGCGCGGCAGGTTTTTACGTGGCTGCACCGGGGCGTTCGCTCCTTCGACGAGATGACAGACCTCTCCAAGCCGCTGCGCGCACAGCTGGCGGAGACGTGCTGCATCACCGCGCCCACGGTGGCGCGGAAGCAGGTGTCCAAGCTGGACGGCACCATAAAGTATCTGTGGGAGCTGGCGGACGGCAACTGCATCGAAACGGTGCTCATGCAGTACCACCACGGCAATACGGTGTGCATCTCGTCACAGGTGGGGTGCCGCATGGGGTGCGCCTTCTGCGCCAGCACCATCGCGGGAAAGGTGCGGGATCTGCGCCCCTCGGAGCTGCTGGATCAGGTGCTTTTCACCCAGCTGGACAGCGGACTGCCCGTGTCCAACATCGTGCTGATGGGCATTGGCGAGCCGCTGGACAACATGGATAACGTGCTGCGGTTTTTAGAGCTGGTCAACAGCCCTCACGGGCTGAACATCGGTATGCGGCACATCAGTCTGTCCACCTGCGGCGTGGTGCCGGGGATCGACGCGCTGGCGGAGAAACAGCTGCAGCTGACGCTGTCGGTGTCGCTTCACGCGCCGGACAGCGAGACGCGGAGCCGCATTATGCCGGTGAACCGCGCGTATGATGTGGAGACGCTGTTTGCCGCCTGCCACCGGTATTTTCAAAAGACGGGGCGGCGGATCAGCTTCGAATATGCCATGATCGACGGCGTAAACGACCACGACTGGCAGGCGGAGCTGATCGCAAGGAAGCTGAAGGGGATGCCGGGGCACGTAAATCTGATCCCGCTGAACGACGTGGTGGAGAGCCCCTACAAGCCCAGCAAGCGGGTGGGAGCCTTCCAGCAGAAGCTGGAAAGCCTTGGCGTCAATGCTACGGTGCGCCGACGTCTTGGCAGCGAGATCAGCGCCGCCTGCGGCCAGCTGCGCCGGGACGAAATGA
>OHIY01000897.1_pt1 | contig 13589 bp, 14 predicted proteins | sample 1568351 | NCBI WGS metagenome assembly OHIY01 (sample SAMEA3879547, study PRJEB24766) | human gut metagenome | biome: human-associated habitat; feature: feces | place: USA | collected 1985/1987 | reverse complement strand
AACCCCTCGACCTTAACCACCTGGTGAGCTGTCTTCCTGAATTCAGCATGCTGAAGACCGCCGTAGAGACATACCAGTTCACGCAACCTATCGACTCGAGCGACATGTCCCCAAGATTATGGTCGCAGCTGGTAAGAATCATAGCCGAAAGATATGACCAATATGACGGTTTCGTTATTTTACACGGAACTGACACAATGGCTTACACTGCTTCAGCACTGTCATTCATGCTTGAGAATCTGACCAAGCCTGTAATACTCACAGGTAGCCAGTTACCCATCAACCAACTGCGCACTGACGGGAAGGAGAACCTCATAACAAGTATTGAGATTGCCTCGGCCGTTAACAGCGACGGTACAGCCATTGTTCCCGAGGTATGCATTTACTTCAGCGGCAAACTGCTGCGAGGCAACAGGGCAACAAAAACAAACGCCGACGGATTCAATGCTTTCGAATCGTTCAACTTTCCACACCTTGCTGAAGCCGGTGTCAACATTGTTTACAACGTTGACCATATCCTGAAACCGGACTTCAACAAGCCAATGATACCACATACTGCAATAGACCCCAATGTCGTTGTATTCTCGCTATTCCCCGGACTCCAAGAAAACATCATACGCCACGTACTTGATGCCCCAGAACTTCGGTCGATAGTAATGCGCAGCTTCGGCAGCGGAAACGCGCCAAAGAAGCCATGGCTTACCAGGATTCTCCAACAAGCAAGCCGACGCGGAGTTACGATAGTGAACATCAGCCAATGCCTTGCCGGCAAAGTTGAAATGACTAGATATGACACCGGTTACAGACTGAAAAGCACTGGAGTAATAAGTGGTTTTGACAGCACCGTTGAATGCGCCGTAACCAAGCTCATGTGCCTGCAAGGCAATTTCACCGATAACAAGATTGTCAGGAACTACATGAGCCGCTCCATATGTGGGGAAATAACAATTTAATTAAAAAAACACAATAGATTGTGCCCGTTTGACTTTAAATGCTTAACTTTGCATAAGTGAACCTCTTATGACATTAAGATAAGAAATTATTTCAATTAACACTTCGAGGTCACGAAAATAATAGAGTATAAACAAATAAAAATTTAAAGCAAAAGCATCATGAAAGATTTGAAAGGAACAAAGACAGAGAAGAACCTGCAGGAAGCTTTCGCAGGCGAGTCGCAAGCACGTAACAAATACACCTATTTCGCTTCAAAAGCAAGAAAAGAAGGTTTCGAGCAAATAGCAGACATTTTCGAAGAGACAGCAAGAAACGAGAAAGAACACGCTAAACTGTGGTTCAAGTACCTCGAGGGCGGTGACATCAAGGATACCGCAAGCAATCTCGAGGCTGCCGCAGCAGGCGAAAATTTCGAGTGGACTGACATGTACGACCGCATGGCGAAGGAAGCTGACGAGGAAGGCTTCAAGGAGATTGCCGCTAAATTCCGCATGGTTGGCGCAATCGAAAAGGCTCACGAAGAGCGTTACCGCAAGCTGCTTGGCAATGTAAACGAGCAAAAAGTATTCTCTAAGGATGGCGATGCTATCTGGCAGTGCGCTAACTGTGGCCACATCGTTATCGGCAAGAACGCTCCCAAGATTTGCCCCGTTTGCAACCATCCGCAGAGCTTCTTCCAGATTAAGGCAGAGAACTATTAATCTCGTTTGATTATCTTAACAAAAAGGCACACCAATCGGTGTGCCTTTTTATTGGTTAATTACAGGTGCCGATTTCTTGTAGACAGAGGGCCAATGGCGGCATATTTTTATGGCGCTCTGAATCAGTAATTTAGCTTTAAGCAATAAAACGATGCTCTCATAACTTTCATTCGCTATTAAACAGTCGTGAATTACAACGCAAAAGGTGGCCTTTCATCTTATGAAAGGCCACCTTTTGCGTTGTAATTAAACGTATTTCACTAAAGCCTGAACTTCAGGCACTCGCTTATTTTCTGCATTGTTGTGAGGCGTGTCGGCACGAGCGGCAGGCGTAGAACGTTCTCTATCATGCCCATTTCGTGAAGCATGGCTTTTACGCCGGCAGGATTTCCGTCTACGAACAGGAGGCTGAACAAGTCGGTAAATTTGTGATGTATCTTGCGTGCGCTCTCCATTTCGCCGTTCATTTCAAGGCGTATCATGCGCGAGAATTCCTTAGGCAGGGCATTACCGATAACCGAAATCACACCGGCCGCGCCGCACGCTATCATTGGGAAGGTAAGGGCGTCGTCGCCGCTGATTACGTCAAACGAGTCAGGTTTGTTCTTTATGATTTCGTCCACCTGCTCAAGACTGCCGCTAGCCTCTTTTATCGCCACTATGTTCTGGCAGTCACGCGCAAGTCTTACTGTAGTCTCAGCCTTGAGGTTCACGCCAGTACGTCCTGGCACATTGTACAACACCACCGGCAGTTTAGTTGCCGCGGCTATTGCCTTGAAGTGTTGATAAAGACCCTCCTGGGAAGGTTTGTTATAATACGGACAGACGCTCAATATACCGTCAATACCGGAAAAATCGCCCGTATTAAGCTCATTTACGACCTCGGCTGTATTATTGCCTCCACAGCCCATCAGTATTGGCACCTTACTACCTACCGTTCCGACAACAAGTTCTTTTATTTTCTGTTTTTCATCCCTTGTCAATGTAGGGGTCTCTCCCGTTGTGGCAAGTATGCAAAAAAAGTCGGCGCCATTGGCAAGCTGATAATCCAAGAGTCTCTTCAGCGCTGCATAGTCCACTGCACCGTCAGAAGTAAAAGGTGTGACAAGGGCTATGCCAAGGCCTTTAAATATGTTATGAGCCATAAGATATAATGTCTTTTTCTTAATAATTCGGATGCAAAAATACTATTTTTACGTTAAAAATCAAAACAAATTGTTGTTTTTTAGCAGACATTCAAACACTTGTACATTCCCCAAATTAATGCGAGCCGATATACAGGAACACCATTCCGAGAAGCACAAGAATTAGGTCTACTACCTTACTCTTGAGATTCTTCTCATGCAGAAGAGCCGCTCCGAACAGGAATGATACTATAACGCTGCCACGTCTTACCATCGACACTATGCTAATCATTGCGTCCGGCATGCTCAATGCATAGAAATACACAAAATCGGCGGCACTGAGGAATACGCTGATGAATATTATGCACCAGTCCCAACGGAACGGAGTGGTGTGTTTTCTCTTTGGCCACCACAGAAGTAACAGCATTGCCCCCATCATAAAACATTGATAAATGTTATACCAACTCTGTACAACCATAGGTTCAAGCCCTACCCCGCCGCTCTCCACCGGAGCCATCAGGTACTTGTCGTAAAGGCCGCTCACCGCACCGAGGAACGCTGCCAGCACGATAAAATATATCCAACGGTCGTGCTTAAAGTCGATACCCTCCTTCTTGCCGCTACGGCTCAACATAAAAAATGAAGCTACCGCCAGCGCTACTCCTATCCACTGATAAACGTTAAGGCGCTCGCCAAACACGATAAACGCACCCACAAGCACCATCACTGGGCGTGTGGCGTTAATCGGGCCGACTATTGTCAGCGGCAAATGTTTCATCCCGAAATAGCCGAGCACCCATGATGACAGTACAATAAGGCTCTTTAATATAATGTATTTATGCACCTCCCATCCGCCGCCTGCCGGCACATAGAATATCGAACCGTCAAGTGCCGTAGTATTGGCCGACAAGAAGATGAACGGAAGGAATATCAGCGAAGAGAATAAAGTGTTAAGAAACAATACGGGAATAACGGCATTCCCATCAAGCGACTTTTTCTTGAATGAGTCGTAAAAGCCGAGTAATACAGCCGAAAGAAACGCTAATAAAAGCCACATACCTGAATAAAAAATGAATAGTTTAAAATGAAAAACAAGATGGACGATGGACGGATAAACCGTATAATAACAAGTTATGCGGCCTATGTGTCAAGCCCGTGAGCCTGCAAGTCCGCAGGATACTCTATCCGTTCAAGAAACAATGCGTTGCCCGGCATGCTCTCTCCTGCTCCCGAGCGCTGCTTACCTTCTATTATCCTCATGAAACCGTCAAGAGTGATGCGCCCACGTCCTACATCTACCAACGTGCCGACCACGGCCCTCACCATGTTGCGGAGAAATCGGTTGGCCGTTATCACGAAGTGCCATTGGTATTCGCCGTCCCTCACCCAGCGCGCCTCCGTGACTTTGCACAGCGTCGTTTTCACGTCAGTATTGCTCTTGCAGAAAGCCGCGAAGTCGTCATACTCCATGAGCATGGCCGCCGCACGGTTCATGAGGTCGAAGTCGAGGGGATACGTCAGCTGACATGAATATGACCGTAAGAACGGGTCTTTATGCTGATGTACGTAATAATGGTACGTACGCGAAACCGCGCTGAAGCGGGCATGCATGTCACCACCGACCTTGACAACCTTGTCGGCAGAGATGTCTCGCGGTAAAATACGGTTAAGCTTGTAAACCAGCTGGGCACAATCAATGTCCTGGGAAAAATCAAAGTGAGCCACCATCATGCGCGCATGCACCCCTGTGTCAGTGCGGCCGGCACCCACCACCTGTATATCCTCACGCAACAATGTTGACAATGCACGCTGAAGTTCATCCTGAACCGTGTTTCCGTTGGGTTGGGATTGCCAACCATGGTAAGACGTTCCGTCATACTTAAAATACAGAAAATATCTTTGCGTCATGTGCCAAACTTTATTTTCGGGTGCAAAAGTACAAAAAATACACGCAGCAGAAACATTTGTAAATAAGAAAATTCAAAATGTTTACCATCGTGACTATGAATATACAAAAAACAATCCGACAACCCGACGCAAATACGCCGGATTGCCGGATTCATATTATCCCAAATCTTTTATCCTTTATCTTGCCGGAACGTATCCGCTCTTCATTACAATATCCTGACCCTTGGGAGAAAGGAGGAAGTTGATAAACGGTTCGACCACCTTTGCCTTGTCTGCCGTATAGTAATAATAAAGTTCACGGATAATCGGATATATATGGCGCCGCCCCGTATCCATATTTGGATAAACAAAGTGCTTTCCGTCATAAGACACCTTGATGGCCTTGACATTCTTGTTTACATAAGCCATGCCTACGTAGCCTATTGCGCCTCTTGTCTGGCTTACTGACTGGATTACAGCTCCCGTAGCCGGCATTGAAAGCACGCCTGCCATATAGTTTTTCTCATGCAACACGCTGGTCTTGAAAAACTCGTATGTACCCGAAGATGTTTCGCGAGAATAAACTATGATTTTAAGATCCGGTCCATATTTACCAGTATAATAATCCTTTACCTGATTCCAATTGGTGACCTTGCCACGGAAAATCGCTTCGAGTTGCTCACGTGTGAGGTGCGAAATAGGATTGTTCGGATTGACGATTACAGCCAAGGCATCATAAGCCACTACAGCCTCGCGCAACTGCTTACCGCTATTGCTTATCTTCACGCGTTCATTAAACTTTACCGAACGTGAAGCCATTGCAATATCAGTAGTTCCGTCAATCAGTGCTGATAATCCCACGCCAGATCCGCCTCCGGTCACGGTAACACGCGCTTGCGGATTCTGCTTCATATAAACTTCTGCACCTTCTTGCGATACTGGCAGAACAGTGTCACTGCCTTTGATTTTCTGTCCGGCTGCGACCATCGTCACAACAGAAAAGACCACAGCCGTCATAATTCTTAAAGCGTTCATATTCATTGTTATCGATTTTCGAGTGCGAAATAACAAGTTCCGGTTTTCATTGCGGTTACACATGTGTTACATTCGTATTACAGCTACACAATGGCCGGCAATGTAATACAATTGTAATCACCGTGTCACGCTTTCGTTATGATTATGCCCTACTTTTGCGGTCAGAAAATAGCAAACTGTAAATAACAATGAAAAAGGTTTTAGAGAAAATCATTACAGGAATAATAACATGCAGCGGCTTTCTCACAAGCGTTGTTATCCTGCTGATTGTATTGTTCCTGTTCTCTGAAGGTTTCGGATTGTTCTCGCAAAAGACAATCGAAGACGGGTACACTCTTGTCGTTAACAAAAGCAATCCTGTAGACGAGCTTAACGCGAAGCAAATCAAGGAAATCTTCGACGAAGACATCACGAACTGGAAAGATGTCGGAGGTACGGACGAAAAAATCATGCTATTCAGATTTGACGACATGCAAAAATTCTTCACCGAAGAAGAACTTGGAAAGAATTATGCCAATGCCGACAAGTGTATTGAAAAGCTGGTTGAGAAAAACAAAGGGATTATTGCATTTGTTCCAAACAATTTCATTAAGAAAGACTTTACTGGCAAGAAGCTTGAAGACCACCATATTGCCGGTTCGGAAGTATTCTTTGGCAATGAATGGTTCCCTACAGCCACTCCTGCACCTCAATTCGGTTTCGTCCCGCTGATACTCGGCACAGTTTGGGTTACCGTTTTCGCCATATTGTTCGCCTTGCCATTTGGACTTGCCGTGTCAATATACATGTCGGAGGTAGCGTCTGAAAAGATGCGCAAAATCCTTAAGCCTGTCATCGAGCTGCTTAACGGCATACCCTCTGTAGTTTACGGTTTCTTCGGACTTATAGTAATAGTTCCACTTTTGCAGGATGTGTTCGGACTGCCAGTAGGCGAAAGTGGACTCGCCGGCGCTATCGTATTAGCGATTATGGCGCTGCCTACTATCATCACGGTAAGCCAAGATGCCATGCTCAACTGTCCCCGATCGCAGCGTGAAGCGAGTCTTGCGCTGGGAGCGTCAAGGTGGCAAACTATATATAAGGTAGTAATGCCATACTCCATTTCAGGTATAACGTCTGCCATTGTGCTTGGCATTGGACGCGCGTTCGGAGAAACAATGGCCGTTCTTATGGTTACGGGTAATGCCGCGGTAATACCGCTCTCGATAACAGACCCGTTGAGGACAATCCCCGCCACAATCGCCGCCGAACTGGGAGAGGCTCCTGCCGGAGGACCGCATTACCAGTCATTGTTCCTGCTCGGTGTTGTACTGTTCTTCATAACACTGATAATCAACTCGAGCGTTGAATATATTTCGGCGAAAAACAAGAAATAAACACGATGGCTTAATGCCACGACATGTCTTACAGACCATAACAAGAATAAAACAGAAACACTATGGATAGTGAAATGAAACTTCAGGCCGGAAACCACAAGAGGAAAATTCTTGCCGAGAACATAGCCTTCGGCCTGTTCCGCATACTTAGCGGGGTGATTGTCACAATATTGTTCATCATCTTGGCGTTCATAATAATAAAAGGTGTAGGTGTGCTCAACTGGGACTTCATCACCACACCGCCTACCGACGGTATGAAGGGCGGCGGTATATGGCCTGCCATCGTAGGAACATTCTATCTGATGGTCGGCAGCGCAATAGTAGCGTTTCCGCTCGGTATAATGAGCGGCATTTACATGCACGAATACGCCAAAAGCGGCCGCTTGGTGAGGTTTATCCGAATGATGACCAACAACCTTGCGGGCATTCCTTCAATAGTATTCGGATTGTTCGGTATGTCGTTGTTCGTCAATTTCTTTGGGTTCGGCGACAGTATTCTTGCAGGTTCGCTTACACTCGGACTGCTTGCCCTGCCGCTTGTCATAAGGACCACGGAAGAAGCGCTCAAGGCCATACCTGACAGCTTCCGCGAAGGCAGCCTCGCGCTGGGCGCCACCAAGCTGCAAACCATCCGCAAGGTTATCCTGCCCATGGCCATGCCCAACGTTATAACGGGCCTCATCCTAGCGCTCGGACGTGTATCGGGCGAAACTGCCCCGATACTTTTCACGTGCGCCGCATACTTCCTGCCACAGCTGCCACACAGTGTGTTCGACCAGTGTATGGCACTTCCGTACCATCTGTACGTACTTGCCACCAGCGGTACAGACATGGAAAAGCAAATACCGATAGCATACGGCACGGCGCTTGTGCTGATAATAATAATACTTTTCGTCAACCTTCTGGCCAATGCTTTGCGCAACTATTTCCAGAACAAGTTGAAGACTAATTAACCGACAGGCGGCATTCCAGCCATAAATCAACTAACAATAAAATACGAACAGAACAGATATGAGCAAGATTGAAGCAAAGAATGTAGATTTCTATTACGGGTCGTTCCATGCCCTGAAGAACATCAACATGAACATAGAAGAGAACGAGGTGGTAGCGTTTATCGGTCCGTCAGGTTGCGGTAAGTCAACTTTCCTGCGCCTGTTCAACCGCATGAACGACCTCATTCCGGGCAGCAGGCTTGAAGGTGAGATTAAAATCGACGGACGCAACATATACGACCGCTCGGTAAACGTTGACGAGCTGCGCAAGAACGTGGGAATGGTGTTCCAGCGCCCCAACCCGTTCCCGAAGAGCATATACGAGAACGTGGCCTACGGACTGCGCGTGAACGGCGTGAAGGACGAGACGTTCATAGCCGAGCGCGTAGAGAAATCACTCAAGGGCGCGGCTCTCTGGGACGAGGTGAAAGACAAACTCAAGAAGTCGGCTTACGCCCTCTCAGGCGGCCAGCAGCAGCGTCTGTGCATAGCGCGCGCCATGGCCGTGGCACCGTCGGTACTGCTCATGGACGAGCCTGCGTCGGCTCTTGACCCTATATCGACAGCCAAGGTGGAAGAGCTCATACACGAGATAAAGAAAGACTACACCATAGTCATCGTAACACACAACATGCAACAGGCTACCCGCGTAAGCGACAAGACGGCCTTCTTCTATCTCGGCCAACTCATCGAGTTCGACAAGACCACAAAAATATTCACCAACCCATCCAAGGAGGAGACGCAGAACTACATCACCGGAAGGTTCGGATAATAGCATAACAGAATACAACAACTGCCGATGCACCTTATAACAACAAAATAAAACAGAATCATGGTAAAATTCGTAGAAGATGAACTGAAATCCATACGTCAAGAAATACTCGACATGTGGACACTCGTATACGACCAGATGAACAACGTATGCGAGGCCATACCTACCGTTGACAAAGAAAAGGCATGGGACGTGCTCATCCGCGAGAAGCGCGTCAACGCCTACGAGCTGAAACTGGATTGCGACATCGAAGACTTCCTCGTACTTTACAATCCCGTGGCTGTCGACATGCGTTTCATCGTAGCAATGCTGAAAATAAACACCGACCTTGAGCGCATAGGCGACTTTGCAGAGAACATCGCACGATTCATCATCCGCCAGGACGGCGAACGTATCGATGCCGAACTGCTGGAAAAGACCAGACTGAAGGAAATGGCCGACGCCGTGCTCGACATGCTGGCAACAGCAAAAACAGCGCTTGAGAACGAAGACCTGGCACTTGCCAACACCCTGTTCGAGAAGGACAATCTCGTAGACGAGATAAACGCCGCCTCGACAAAGGCACTGGCTGACTACATTGGCCAGCACCCCGAGAAAGCCGCCTTCTGCCTTGACTTCAAGGGAGTGTTCCTCCGCCTCGAGCGCACGGGCGACCACATCACCAACCTGGCAGAAGAAATCGTGTTCTATATCGACGCCGTTGTGCTGAAACACTCGTCGGACAAGAACAAGACAGACCAGGCCCTGCTGCGCCGCATGCAGGAAGGACAGGAATAAAAACCTTCAACAACACACAGATACACGCGAGTGTACCACTATCAACCTGATAATCAATTCATTGCGAAACGCCGTCTTTTGGAATACAAAAGACGGCGTTTTTGCATGCAAAATGGCACACGGAACGTAAAAAGCCATATATTACCCCACCATTCACTTTTACCCTGACATTCGCCGCATTCCTTATTAGCTCAGCTTCGTCACGGGAGCAAATGAACATCGCAAGCGTAAACACACTTTCTACGTGCATGATTACTTATATACGCACGCCGCTAAGAAGCGCGCTAACAATAGCCTGGATAATAAATTCGTAGAAAAAGTTGGCCATTTCGCAAATATTTTGTATCTCTACAAGTTTTAAACAAACAATTACAAACATACGAGCGATGGCTTCCGTGAACAGACATACAGAAAATTATCTTATAATCGACAGGTTTTCAGGAAAACGGCTGGAGTCGTTTTAACAAAGTATCCAATCCCTGACTCACGCATTTCCTTTATTCCGTATCGGCTAAAAATCTCAACCGGCCATGGCGCCATGGCATTAAACCGGCTACCACGGCCGGCACATTGCCATGTCAGAGGACGATGATATACAGCCGCCGAAAGCGGAAAGTGAAAAAACAAACTAAAAAATTAAAGTGAATGACATCAATCAAGGTAAAATACCACCCTTCTGCCACAACAGGCAGGAAGTGCCGCGAAGTAAAGAAGTACATAAAACCGGCAAGCGAACAATCACTGTCCAACTTCATGCAAGGCGTAATCTGCCAGCTGAAACAGCTCGGCAAGATACGCACATCTGAAACATACACCTCAACACTGGCCAGCTTCATGAAGTTCCGCGCCGGCCAGGACATCATCCTCTGCGATATTGACGGCAACATGATGATGCAATACGAGGCATGGCTCAAGGGTAAAGGCATATGCCCAAACACGACATCTTTTTACATGCGGATACTACGCGCGGTATATAACCGTGCCGTGGAAAACGAACTGACTGAGCAGCGCTATCCGTTCAAGCACGTCTACACCGGAATAGACAAAACCGTAAAACGTGCCATGCCGCTGAAAGCCATACGACAGATCAAGGGACTTGACCTGGCCAACAACCATAAACTTGACTATGCGAGGGACATGTTCCTGTTTTCGTTCTACACCCGGGGAATGTCGTTCGTTGACATGGCCTACCTAAGAAAGTCCGACCTGAAGAACGGAATAATCACTTATCGCAGAAGAAAAACGGGACAGTTGCTCACCGTAAAGTGGGAGAAATGCATGGAGGACATCATCGCCAAATACCACGGCAACCATGCCACCCGCTATCTCCTGCCGATAATCACCAACCCCATGGCCGACGAGCGGACGCAATACCACAACGCCATCAGCCGCGTCAACATAGCCCTAAAAGAGGTAGCACGACTGGCCGGACTGCACATACCGCTGACCATGCACGTGGCCCGTCACTGCTGGGCGAGCGTAGCCCGAAGCAAGAACATCCCAATCTCGATAATCAGCGAGGGCATGGGGCACGATTCAGAGGCAACCACACGTATCTATCTGGCCTCACTCGACACAAGCGCCATCGATAGGGCAAACAGCCTTATACTGAAAGACTTGTAAAGCCAGACAACAACCCGTGACTTTTTGGCACTTCTTTATGACTTAATGGCACCTCTTGAACGGGAAAATTAATTTTCATATTAAATTAATGTAATAACTTTGCACCCGAATGTTTAAATAAGAAACTACACAAAAGAAAGGAAGACTATAAATGAAAAAAAAGTATGTAAAACCAACAATGAAACTTGTGGAATGGAATTTCCAAAATTCCATTTGCAATACAGTGTACCAACAAAGTCCGTGTATAATAATCGATCAGAATGAAAGCCAAACACGTGTTGATCATATACACAGCTTCACAAACGATGCATTGGGAGACTGGAATGTCACTCCAAGCCGATAACATAAAGATATAGAAATAAAATAAATAATTAGGAATGAAAAAATATATTAGTATAATCTTAATTGCATGTGGATTATTTTCAGCATGTTCAAACGACAATGAAGACTTTTTTAAAGGAGATACACCAGACATAGCTCCTGGAGTTTATTCTTCTGACTTAGTTCTTTCATCTGAATCAGGTCAAAGTTCAGAACATGTTACACGAGGTATAGACAATATGGGTAACTTTACAAATGAATACCCATTTGATTATATTTATATTCATTCTGCAGATAATGGAGAAGGAGTTGAACATAAAGTACTCAAAGTCCCATTGAAAGAAGTTATTTTTTGCGAAGACTGTCGTGGAATCCATTTGGAAATGGAAGTTAATGAGGATGGTGAAGGATACACAATCACTAATTCCGAGGGTCAGTCCATAACATTACGAGACAATGAAAATGTTTATTTCTCATCCTATCCTAATGCATATTGGCACGCAGATGTCACAAATAGTACACCCGTAACAGAAAGCCCTGTTTTCATACAGACAGATGGTGTAAATGAAGAATTATTAAAAAGTGATGTCTACAGTAAAGCTGATTTAGTAAATTTGCTTCAGCAGGGTGCACCACAAATTTCTTTAACAAGACATTGTACTGGTTTTAGAACAACATTTATGTTTACAAATGTAACGTCAAACGACGGACATATGTTTGAGATAAATGAAGCTACATGGGGAACATATTTACCTGGAACAAAACCAAGTGATTTTTATATTAAATTATACTTAGGTCCCAATTTCTGTCAAAATTATGATATATTTAACAACTCTGTTCCTGAAACAGATATGGGTGGATACTATGTCACTAATAACAATGAATACCTACCTTTGGAATACGTAGCTTATTCAACATCAGGAGCGACATCTGATCCAACTCAAATATACACTTATTTTGGTTTCGGGTATGGAACAGAAACAGGAAAAATACTTATGGCGCCATTGAACTTGAATGAAGGAGTTAGCGACATTCATGAATTCTCTATTTATGTATTCATTAAATACATGCCTGATGGTAGTGATATAAATACCTCAAGTGATGAAAACTCAGTATGGCTACGAGTTCCAATTCCAGACATGACAGACTTAGCTAATAGAATGCACAATTTAATTGTCGCCTTGGACATACATGAATTGGAAGAAGTTATACAAAAGACATCGGAGACGAATTATACACGTGGAATATGTAATATGACCACCATAGAAATGAAATTAAAGTATCCAGCAAAAATAATAAACATACAACAATAAAATACTTCATAACTTTATAAATAAAAGGTTGCGCCGCTAATATGCAGCACAACCTTTTATTTATTAGATACAACTAAATTATTAATTTGAACTATTAAAAAATAATGAAAGCAACAATAAAAGACGGGCTCCTGATAAGGAATATTGCTGACGAGCATGTACTGATAGACGCAAGCGGAGAGGTTGACTTTTCAAAGATGGCAATGCTGAGCGACACTGCCGTCAGCATAATAAGCGCCCTGCAAAAAGAACCGCTTACGGCGGAAGAGATAGCCAAACGCCTCGCCGCCGAGTATGACGTTACCGAAGAAGAAGCAAAGGCCGACGTCGAAGAACTATTAACGGAAATGGAAAGCCAAGGCCTTGTGACTATTGAAGGACATAACACGGAGGTTTAGTGTTCATCTATTTATAGGAATGCCATCTTCACTGAATCCAAATATCACAATCCTTTAATCCAGCTATCACCCTCTTTTAATCCAGGCAGTCTCATTCAGTCATTCCGTGCACCGACACGGAATCCAAAAAACATCTTATTTTAACAATAAAAAAATGGTTGCCATCACTGGATTCCGTGTCAAGCACGGAATGACTGATACCCACCGACCGCTTAAAGTAGGATTATTATCACGTCATTATTATACCGAACTCACGTGTTTTTATCAATTGATGTGCCTCATTCTGACGGTAAAAGGCAGTCTTTTGCCTCATGAA
>OHIY01000894.1_pt1 | contig 13605 bp, 8 predicted proteins | sample 1568351 | NCBI WGS metagenome assembly OHIY01 (sample SAMEA3879547, study PRJEB24766) | human gut metagenome | biome: human-associated habitat; feature: feces | place: USA | collected 1985/1987 | reverse complement strand
TTTTGAAATTTGACGAATGATGCACCTTGGATTCTTTTAATCAGAGGGCCAGGGAATCGAGTTCCCTCAGACAATCAGGCCCCGGGTGGTGGCTTTGAACGACAACAAGGTTGCGGAGCAAAGTGATAGACCATCTGACAGAGATTTTCAAGCGTTGAAAATCATGGTGATAAAGTGGATTTTTGTTACAAATCAATAAAAATGTTGAGGAAAAAATCCTTCTGTGGTAAAATAATTAGAAAGATGCTGCGAAATTGCGGAGGGAGGAGCTGTGCAACATGCACCGGTTCCATAAACGCCTTACAGGTGCAGCCAACAGTTCCATAGAAATCATCATTGCTTGGAGTGAGCTTTTGCAGATGCGTAAGAGACTGTTTGTTAGAAACTGGATCCGAAGGCTTTTAAGGTATCTTTGTATTCCGGTTGGGTTCTTCCTGGTCGTGGTTCCTCTGTATAGCCTGATGATCCGCCAGACGATCCAAGCGCAGTCCTCCAGCGCGATGGAAAAGCTGGCGATCGGCACCACCCAGTTGGAGCGATGCCTGAGCAACATCCGCAGTACAACGAACAAATTGTTCAGCGAAACGGAGTATACTCTGCTTGCCAGCAGTTATGATAACAGTATTCTGGGAGATTATCAGACACTGACGAGAGCCAGCAAATCGTTACAGGATAAGACCTACGATTCCTCTGTGATCACATACAGCTATATTACATTTGAGCGGAATGGCATCATATTGGATGACCGGAGCGCGTATGAAAGCCATAGCAATTTTTACCCGGGAGCACTTGAGTATGAGGATGTGTCTCAGGAGGAATGGGATGCACAGAATCAGATTGACGTAATGACGATAAAGCCCGCCCATGTTGTCAAACTGATGCATTCCAGCTATGGCAATTCGTATGTCACAGTATATCAGCCCTATGTGAACACGGCGGGCCGCCTTTGCGGTGCAATGACGGTGCTGATTAAGGAAAAAGATGTCGTTTCGATGTTTCTTTCGCAGCAGCAATGGCGCGAGGAGGGCCTTTTTTGTCTGATCTCCGATGATGGTACGATCCTGGCGGGAAACAACTATGACGGAACGACGCTTTCCCTGACGAGTGATGATACGGGTTGGGAGACCTATCAGGGAAAGCGCTATCTGATGGCAACGCGATATGTGGCATCTCTGAATGCAACGGCGGTCATTGGAATGCCGCCGTCGCTCTACGAAGCGGGTCTGTTGGCAGTACAGCGTGCAATTTGTCTGTATCTGATCGTGGGCGTTCTGGGCTGTGTATTGATCAGCGTCTGCATGACACTGGAGGATATGAACAGCCTGCGTCCGATGCTGGATACGCTGGACGAATCGGATCTGGCATCACGGAAAGTGCTGAATGAGATCTTTCTCCGTAATGTAAACAGCCAGCATGAACTGGCGCGGGAACTGGAGCATTCACGCAGCGAGCTGGAACACGGGAAAATGGAAATTTTGCTGCGTACAGGGTCTGTAAGTCAGGAAACCCTTCAGCAGCTGACGGATGCGGTGCAGCTGAAAGCCTATAACTTCCTGCTGCTGATCCCATCTCTTCAGGAAAACGCCGAGTGCTCACTGAAAGAAGAGCTGCGTACTGTGGTGGTGTCAGAGCAGATACGTCAAATTTACGGGCAGAGATTTTATGTACAGGCAACGGCAGATGACCTGATCCTGGTGATCCTGACGCAGGAAACGGATGAAGCAGAGGAACTGCGGGAAATGTGTTTCCGTACAGAGCAGCTGTATGATGCGCTGCATTTGACAACTCCCCTGATATTGAGCGATCCTTTTGAGAAAATGGAGCAGCTGTCAGATATTTACTGGAAGGCCCGCAATGTGGCGGCCTATGCGGATCCGACACAGAAGATCTGCTATTTGGGGAACAGCAGTGCGCAGCGCGGTACCACGGTCAATGCAACCAATGCAGCGCGGCTTCGGGAATATCTGCTTTCCGGATGCACGGAAGAAGCGGTTTCGCTTCTGAGTGAACTGTTCTCGGTGGATAATCTGGACCCGGAAAACTTCAAGCAGGATTTTTACACGGCAGGCGGCATTCTGCTGAACACGGCGGAAAGGGTATGCTGTCCGGATATCGCCTATCTGTGCAGTTATGACTCTAAACTGACTGCCCGCCAGATGCTGAGCCGGTTGCAGGACTGCTGTGTGGAGATCTGCAACCATGTGCAATTCTTGAAGCATAGCCACAATGACGCGCTTCAAAAGAATATTCTGGACTGGCTGGCACAGAATTTCCAGAATCCGGAGATCAATGCGGCGATGACGGCAGAGCAGTTCAAGATCTCGAAAAAGTATCTTTCGCAATTCCTGAAGGAGCAAACCGGAAAGAGCTATACAGAGTATGTGGAAGAATTGCGTCTGGATCATGCGATGCAGCTGCTGAGAACGACAGATCTGAATATTACGGATATTGCAGAACAGTGCGGCTTCTCCACAGCGAATACATTCTATAAGGCATTCCGGCGGAAGTATCAGCTCTCGCCTTCTGCAGTTCGCAAAGGAGACAACTGATTTCAGCGCAGAAAAAACGAACGATGTCAGCCCATTCGGACAGACATCGTTCGTTTCTTTTTACAGGTGGATTCAGGGATGGATGCTTATGGTAACAGTGCAGGGAGCATCCAATGCAAAGGTCAGCTCAAGCAGCCCATCATGGCGTGTGGTCACGGTGCAGGGAACAGAGGCTGTAACAGCTTTGGAGCCCGGCTGCAGAACAGCTAGAACAGTGCTGCGGCCCGTTGCGGTAAAATCCAGCGTGGCATTTAAGGCGCTGTTGTCCGGTGCCCAATCCGTATGCCGGACAAAGGCATCAAAACCGGTCGTGAGGGTGCCGGGGCGGTAGTAAGCGGAAAACAACTGTACAATGGGAGAAGAAAGCCCGCTGAATTGGTGCCAGCCGGCACCACGGCGGCTCTCGATCATAAAGTGTTCAAAACAACAGTAGCTTTCGGTACACTCGTTCTGCCACAGGGTAAGAACGGTGTCGGCAATGCGGTAAGCAAAATCGGCAAGGCCCGCATCCAGTGCAGATTTGAAGAACATCCACTGATAAGGCATCCATACAGCGCCGTTCCAGTAGCCGTCACGCCGATAGTACGGCGCACTCTGATCTACAGTGGAAAGGCCGCAGGCACACCACAGGTGTTCTGGGCTTTGCAGTTTCTGCCACAGAAGCTCCTTCTGCGGTTCTGTACAGGCACCTGCAAACAGCGGCGAAGCGCCATCCAGGCCCATATCGTAGTTCAGACCCTGCTCGGTGCGCAGAATATCCGCAGCATCACCGGAAGGATCGTGCAGGAGGTACCCGAAGTAACCGCTTTCCTCGTCCCATGCAGTCTGCAGGGAGCGCCCTAAGCGAAGCGCATCGGCATCAAATGCATCTGCGTCGGCTGTCTCACTCAACAGGCGGGCGGTGTAAGCCAGGATCTTTGCGCAGCGTATCGCATGGGCAGTTGTGACCACGGGCGCGCAGTTGGCCTGCAAACGGCGGCGCTGGACCTCCTGCTGTGGGGGATAATCGTCCCATCCACCGGAATTATAGAAATAATCCCAGGGGCGCAGCAAGCCGCTGTGCAGGTTGGCGGTCGTGGAGCCGCCTTCCTGCCCGGTGAAGAAGCGATAGTACAGCTTTAGGCGTGGATAGCAGTAGGCGGCAAGTTTTCTGCTGCCGGTGCGATTCAACAGCTCGGCGTACAGATAAAACTGCGTTGGCACCATGGAGCCATGGTGTAAAAAAGCAGCATCCACAGAATCCGGGGGCATCAGGTAGGTGTTCAGGCAGTCAAAGGCGTTGCGCAGGCTGGTCTGAGCCAGACCCATTCCAATGAATCCGGAATCCCATGTGTAGACACAGTCCCACCAGCGTCCGGGAGTGTAGTGGCGGATATACTGTCCCCGCGTGTACACCGGATACACAACGTTGGTGCAGAGAACAGCATTCATCAACTGTTGGCCCAAGGCAAGCGATTCGGCAGCCGGTAGAGCGGATGGTGCTGCAAGGGATGCAGAAGCCTGCTGCCATACATGCTCCCAGTCGCTGCGCTGCGTCAGCAGCTCATGGCAGCGCAGCGCGGCGGCAGATGCATCCGGCGCGGCACAGACCGCTCCATAGATCACTTTTGTCTGTCCTGCCTCCAAGGAAATCGGCCCCATAAAGAGATTGACGTAATGCCCTTTTCCGTTGCCGCGCAGCGTGGCATTTACATGGTCGTGTACGGTGTCACGCAGAAAGATATCCAGTTCGTCGTTTTCGATTGTGCGAATATGGGTGGTGATATCATCCCACAGGATCCCGTAGCACTCCTGAATGTGGGGATACTGCAGGGTCAGATAGTTCTCATCTGCGGCGGGCTCGGCCTGAGGCCGGGAGCCATCTCCGCGCAGGGTGGCGGTAAAGTTACCAGCGTCCGCTTGCTCGCACAGAGCGAGACAATCCAGCTTCGCCCCTCCAACACCGGCAGCAGTCAGGGTCAGAGTGAATTTCCCGGCGGGAATGGAAGCATTCAGCGGCAGGATGGCAATAGAAGGCTTCTGACAGGGCGGCAGCCGCAGCGTGTCCTGACCGTTGACATCGTACTCGGAACTCTCATCTGCCGGATTCCAATACCGTACACAGAGACAGGGGGTATGCAGGGGCGCGGTAAGGGAAAGCGTAAAGGTAACGGTGTCCCCTTTTCCGTTGGGCACGACCTGTCCAAAAGGTCCTTTGCCTTCGGAACAGCCGAACCCCATGCCAATGCCGTATCCCTGACCAAAGCCGGGAACGGCTTCTTCGCCCCGGCGCAGACCATCCCAGGTCAGACATTCATTGGGACGATGGATGGAAAAATCCAGGGTGTCATAATCCTTTGCCCAGACAAAGGCCGCGTTTTCCGGCAGGGATACCTCACAGCCCGGCAGGGAGAAGCCGCGGTAGGAAGGAACGGGATCCCAGGCGGATGCCATATAATGAAGCACCAGATTCTGCGGAGCATCTGTATTGTTGTGGAGCTCGGCACGGATCAACCGGGCATCCTCCCCCAAGGGAGCAAAAGAGATGTCTGCATACAGCTGATCCTTCCACAGGAGCTCGTGGCGGAACGTGTAGCAGCTCAGATCCGGAGCCGCAGCCCAGGGGTGAAAGCCGCTTTCAAACCGTACATTGGGCACATCGACCCGGCGGCGATACATTCCCGGAAAAACGGACAGGTCAAATCGAACGCCATCGTTGGCCGCAGGAACATGGGAAATGCCGCTGTATCGTTTGGTGTAGGGACCCCACGCAGGCAAGGAAAGATCATGTGATTGCATGGTGTGGTATCCTCCCATCAGCCCTTGACTGCGCCAATGGTAACACCGGCAACAAAGTACTTCTGCAGGAACGGATACAGGCACATGATCGGCAGGGTGGAAACCACCATGGTGGCATATTTCAGACCATCGCCGATGACCTCGACATCACCGGTGGAACCGGCCATGTTGCCGATGTCGCTTTGGATCAGAACCTCGCGCAGGATCATCTGCAAAGGGTACAGAGAACGATCCCGAATGTACAGCAATGCCGGGAACCAGCTGTTCCACTGCGCAACGCCGTAGAACAGCGCCATGACGGCGAACACTGCACCGGAGAGCGGAAGAACAATGCGGAAGAAGGTCGTGATATCGTTACAGCCGTCTAAGGCTGCGGCCTCGATCAGCTCATTCGGGATGGTGTTTTCAAAGAAGGTGCGCATGATGATCATGTTATAGGTACTGATGGCGGAAGGCAGCACCAGCGCCCAGATCTTATTCAGCATGCCCAGCTTCTGAATGATCAGGTAAGTGGGGATCATGCCGCCGTTGAAAAACATGGTAAAGATGAAAAGGCTGATAAAGATATTGCGCCCGAACAGATCCTTGCGAGACAGGGGGTAGGCGGCGCAGGCGGTAAGGGTCACGCTGATCAGGGTGCCCAGCACGGTATACAGGATCGTGTTCAGATAACCCGTCCAGATGCTGGCATCCTTCAGAACCTTCTCGTACATGGAGGTCGTAAAGCCTTTGGGCCAGAAGGAAACATTGCCTGTCAGCAGCTGCATGGGATCACTGAATGAGCCGCTGATGATGTGCAGAAGCGGCAGAATGATGGTTGCGCTGATCAGGATCAGCAGCAGATACACAACAATGGTATAGATTCGTTCCCCGATGGTTTCCTTCACTTTCGTGGGGTGATTCATCGCATCAATATTCTTTTTCATCACCACAGGCTCACCTCACTGATCTTTTTGCTGAACTTGTTGAACAGCATGATAATGGTAAAATTGATCACAGAATTGAACAGACCCACAGCCGCGGAGAAGCTGTAATCGCCGCTCTCAAAGGCACGGCGGTAAACGTAGGTGGAGATCACATCGGCAGTCTCATAGGTTGCGGGGTTGTACATCAGCATGATCTTTTCATAGCCGACCGAGAAAATAGAGCCCATGCGGAGGATCAGCATGATGATGATTGTGGGCAGCAGGCCGGGCAGCGTGATGTGGATCAGCTTGTCCCATTTGGAAGCACCGTCAACGGTGGCGGCCTCGTAGAGAGAGGGGTCGATGCCGGTCAGTGCCGCCATGTACACAATGGAACCGTAGCCGGCGCTTTGCCAGATGTCAGAAAGAACATAGATCGTCTTGAAGTACTTGGGCTCGGCCATAAAGTGGATCGGCGTACCGCCAAAGGCGGTGATCAGCTGGTTGATCAGGCCGCTGGAAGGAGAAAGCAGGGCGCTCAGAATACTGACAACGACCACAGCGGAGATGAAGTGGGGCAGATACACCACGGTCTGTACGCTGCGTTTGAAGAATTTACCGCGGACTTCGTTGATCAGCAGAGCCAGAATGATGGGAATGGGAAAGCCCACAATAATTGAATACAGGCTGATGCCAAGTGTGTTTTTGATCAGACGGCCAAAATACTCGGATTTAAAGAACTGGGTGAAATATTTGAAGCCGACCCACTTGCTGCCCGTGATGCCCAGTACGGGAGAGAAATCACGGAAGGCGATCTGCGCGCCGTACATGGGCGCGTACATGAACACGATATACCAGATCAGGGCGGGCAGCAGCATCAAAAGCAGATAGCGGCTGCGCCAGAACTTTTTGCAGGCATGATCAAGGCGGTTCGCTGTTGGCAGTGTGATCGGTTTTGCTGCGGTGGCAGTTTTCATGGTGGTATTCTCCTGTTTTCGTTCTGAAGAACCCAGGAAAAAATAGGCCGGGAACAGGGTGTTCCTGCCCCGGCCGTTATTTTACTGGATCAAAAAATAGGTGCCTGCTGAGGCATCAGCCATTCAGAGTCTTCTGGTAGATATCAATGACCTCTGCAATGCCCATGCCATTAACCTTTTCAACGTAGGTGTCCCAGTTGGACAGCGGCTCACGGCCGGAAACAAACTTGATGATCATCTCGTCAACGTAAGTATCCACGTCTGCCATCACTGCACGACGGACGGCATCGTCCTCAGAGGAGAAGGAGGTGGAGCCGGGAATGACGTACTTCTTGGATTCTTCCAGGAAGGGAATGATGCAGTCCTGCTTTGCGCGGTTGACAGCATCATCATCCAGCTGCGTGACCTCATCCTGGCTCAGAATGAACGGGCCGGAGCTCTGTGCAAAGGTGAAGGTGCCGATCGCATTTTTGGGAGACAGGCCGTCAGGGTTCTTCATTACATAATCGGTGAAGATCGGCTTGCCGTTCTGCATGGTGTAGTGAGTGCCCTCAATACCCATGTTGATCAGCAGGGTGCCCTCGGCGCTGTACATGTAATCCAGCAGAGCGACCACGCGGTCAACGTTCTTGCAGCTTGCGGTGATGGTGGCGGCTGCGATTGCACGAGGCTCCTGATCGATATAAGAATGGATCTGTGCGGTACCCTTGGGCGGCACGGTTGCTTCCACATGGAAGCCGGGGAAGGAAGCAGGCATGGTGGCGTTCTGTGCAGCCAGCATACCGCCCAGCGGGCCGTAGAAGGAAGCCACCGTGTTCTGGGCCAGCTTCGGCACGAAGGAAGCGTAGTCCATGGTGATGATCTCGGGATCAATATAGCCCTTCTCATACATGTCATGCATCCAGGTCACGGCCTCTTTATACTTGGGATCAATGGGGCCGTAGTGGACCTTGCCGCCGTCGTCCGGGTCGGTGTAGAAGTCATCCAGGCAGCCGAATGCGGTGCAGAAGTTCCGCAGGCCGGTCATATCGTAGGAGCTGAAGGGGATCTCATCGTTGGTGCCGTTGCCGTTCAGGTCGGTGGTCTTGACCAGATGCCAGTAATTCTCCCAGTCCTCCAGGGTCACGGGGCTTTCGATGCCCAGCTTTTCCAGCCAGTCGGTGCGGACGATGTAGGGCATATTGCCGGAGACCTTCTCATCCAGCATGGGCATATAATAAATATTGCCGTCGCTGTAAGTCAGTGCTTTTTCGACACCGTCCCGCTTGTCGATCTCCTTCTTCAGGTTCGGCATGCTGTTGTCGATGTAGTCGTTCAGGGAAAGGATCACGCCGGACTCGCCGTACTTCAGAACTTCGGTGGTGGGCATATCCATAATGATGTCCGGCAGCTGTGCATCCATCATCACGAGATTCAGACGCTCGTTGTAATTGTCCTGCGGGGGGTTATCAAATTCAAAATCCATATTGAATTTTTCGCCCAGGACCTTCCAGACATCCATCTGCTCGGCAGCAACCTCGTTTGCGGCCTTGGATTTCAGGATGCGCACGGTGATGCGCTCGTTGGAAGCAGCTGCTCCGGAACCGGCAGCAGAAGAAGCAGTCGTAGAGGAAGAGCTGCCACAGCCCTCCAGGACACCCAATGCCAGGGAAGCGACCATAGCGCTGCATACGGCGCGTCTGCTGATTTTTCTTTCTTTCATAAAATCTTTTCCTCCTTGATTTATGGAATGGGACGGGGAAGATCCCCGTGCTTCCATAACCTCCGTTCAGCTCGTACGCTGCCGACCAGTGGTTTTTCCTTACTCAGAAGCATATCATGTTCTTTTTGAAACTGCAACATTTTTCGATACAAAACGCACAAAAGATTTTCTCATTTTTGAGTGTGATTGTTGCACAATATCCACAAAGATGCGGCTTTTCTTCCTTTCGTCATGGTGCGGGATGAAATGTCATGCTCCTTCACCTTGACGATTTCGGCACAAAAAGATATGCTGGAAACAAAATTGGAATCGGAGATCCATTCAAAAGAAAGGAAGAGAGAAACTATGAGTAAGCAAATCACAGCCATCATCGTGGGCGCGGGCCATCGGGCGATCCTGTACAGCCTGTATGCGCTGGAACACCCGGACGAGCTGAAGATCGTGGGCGTAGCAGATCCGGATCCGATCCGGCGGAAGAAGGTTGCGGAGATGCATGGCTTCGGGGAGGAGATGTGCTTCAGGAGTGCTGAGGAGCTGGCAGCAAGACCCAAGCTGGCAGACGCGGTGATCAATGGAACCATGGACCGCCAGCATGTGCCCACTGCGGTTCCGCTCCTGCGCGCAGGATATGATATGCTGCTGGAAAAACCCTTCGCGATCAGTGAGGAGGAAGTAAACTATTTATATAAGGTTGTAAAAGAGACCGGGCGGAAGGTGATGATCTGCCACGTTCTGCGGTATGCGCCCTTCTATGTCGCAATCAAGCAGAGACTGCTGAGCGGGGAGATCGGTGACATTATCAATATTCAGGCCACAGAACATGTCAGCTACCATCACCTGGCTGTCTCCTTTGTGCGCGGCAAATGGGGCAACGAGGAAAAATGCGGGGCTCCGATGCTGCTGGCAAAGTGCTGCCATGACATGGATCTCATTATGTGGCTGAAGAGCGGCGTTTCGCCCAAACAGATCGCAAGCTTTGGAAGTGACTTCCAGTTTGATCCTGCCAAAAAGCCCGCAGGGGCAGGCAAGCGCTGCCTGGTGGATTGCCAGTGCGAGGAGACTTGTCTGTACTCTGCTAAAAAGCATTATCTGGATCACCCGGATCGGTGGGCGTTTTATGTATGGGACTGCCTGGAGAATATTGAGAATCCGACGCTGGAGGACAAGCGTAAGTCGCTGATGACAGACAATATCCATGGACGCTGTGTGTGGGATTGTGAACATACGGTGGTGGATCATCAATCGGTGCTGATGAATTTTGCGGATGGCGCAACTGCGACCCTGAACATGATCGGCGGCACAGCGAAACCGGAGCGCAATATCCACATCATTGGTACAAAGGGTGAGATCAAGGGCGTGTTTGACGATTCGGTTTTCACTGTGCGCACCATAGATACCGCCAGCGAGAAGGGCTGGAACGAGGAAGTGGTAGACCTGAAGATCGGTGGAGATAAGAGCGGCATGACAGGCTCTCATGGCGGCGGCGACCTGCGGCTGGTGGAGGACTTTGTTCATGTGCTTCAGGGGGAGGAGCCTTCCATCTCCTGCACAACGATCAAAGATTCGATCAATGGGCATCTGGGCGTTTTCTGCGCAGAGCGTGCTCGCAAGGAGAGCGCCGTCATAACGATGCCGGACATCAGATAATGCGGTGCTGACATAGAAAACGTCCCCGTGCAGTTTTGATATCCTGCACGGGGACGTTTTGTGATCTTTTTATTTCCTCATTTCCGCATTCACCCATTCCCGCACGCGGTCAGGCCGGTTGGTGACAATGCAGTCAGGGCCAAGGGGCAGCAGGGAACGGACTGCGTCCTGGGTGTCCACGGTCCAGAACGCGGCCTGGATGCCCATGGCGTGGAGCTGGTTCACGAGATCGGGGTTGGAGTAGGCGGTGTGGTACTCGCAGCTGACGATGTCCACAGGGAAATCCAGCGTTTTGATGTAGGTAGCCACATCCGCCTGCTCCTCCAGATGGCCGATGACCTGCTCCACGGTCTCGCCGGGGAAGTTGGCACGGAGCATATCGACCTTGTCGGCCACAGTGCGGTAGATGAGATTATTCCGCAGGTCGATGCAGTTTTCCTCGCTGAAGGGCTCATCCATGCTGTTCACAAGGCCCAGATCCTTCCACACCACCGGCGGAGGCAGCACCATGCTGAGGAAAGCGCCGTAGGTCAGCGCGCCTACCTTCAGCTCGGGCATCAGCTGCTTTGCCTGCCGCAGCTGGGAGTGGTGGAAGGAGATGAGGGTGAGCCGGTCGGTGAGCCCGGCGGCGCGGACTGCATCCAGCACCCGGGGCACAAAGTCGGGGTCGTCCTGCAGTGGGCTTTTCAGTTCCAGCTGTACCTGCGTGCCCTCCATGCCGGCGCAGAGCTCCAGCGCTTCCTGCAGCGTTGCGATCCTCTCGTTGGCGTAGATGGCATCTTTCCAGCTGCCGAAATCCAGAGCCTTCAGCTCGCCCATGGTCAGGTCGTAGATCTGGCCGGAGATGTCGGTGTGCATGTCCACCATATAGTCGTGGTGGATGACCAGCTCGTTGTCGTAGGTCTTCTGTACATCCATTTCCACGCCGTCCGCGCCAATCTCCATCGCCTTGCGGAAGGCGACCAGCGTGTTCTCAGGGGCCAGATAGGATGCACCGCGGTGCGCAATGATTTGGGGTGTCGTCATCTTGTGCTATGATTCCTTTCCTCACAGTTGGCTCAGGCCAGATCTTCGCCGTCGGAGGCGATGACCTTTTTATACCAGTAGAAGCTGTCCTTCCGGCTGCGGGCCAGCGTGCCCTTGCCTTCGTTGTCCTTGTCCACATAGATGAAGCCGTACCGCTTCTTCATCTCGCCGGTGGAAGCACTGACCAGGTCGATGGGGCCCCAGGTGGTGTAGCCCAGCAGGGGCAGGCCGTCCTCGTTGATGGCCTTTTCCATCTGCTCAATGTGGGCCCGCAGGTAGTCGATGCGGTAGGTGTCGTGGATGGAACCATCTGCTTCCACCTTGTCCACTGCACCCAGACCGTTCTCCACGATGAAGAGCGGTTTCTGGTAGCGGTCATACAGGCTGTTCATGGTGATGCGCAGGCCCACCGGGTCGATGGCCCAGCCCCAATCGCTGGCCTTGAGGTAGGGGTTCTTGACGGCATCCATGATGGCATTGCCGTTGGCCTTGTTCATCAGTTCGGGGTCCACAGTGGTGCAGCGGCTGGAATAGTAGCTGAAGGAGATGAAGTCCACAGTGCCCTCTTTCAGCAGCTGCTCGTCGCCCGGCTCCATCTGCAGGGCAATGCCTGCACATTCCATCCGTTTTTTGGCCCAGACAGGGTATTCGCCGCGGGACTGGACATCAATGAAGAAGTAGTTGTCGCGGTCGGCCTCGGCAGCGGCCTGCACATCGGCAGGAGCGCAGGTGCGGGGGTAGAACTGACCGGCGGCCAGCATACAGCCCACCATGGCATCGGGCATGATGGCATGGGCCAGCTTGACGGCCTTTGCGCTGGCCACCAGCTCGTGGTGAGCGGCCTGATACTTGACCTGCTGCACATTCTCGCCGGGCGCAAAGAGCAGACCGGCTCCCATAAAGGGCATGTGGAGCAGCATGTTGATCTCGTTGAAGGTCAGCCAGTATTTCACCTTGCCCCTGTACCGGTCGAACAGCACCTCACAGTAGTGCACATAGGCATCCAACATGCGGCGGTCCTTCCAGCCGCCGTATTTTTTGATGAGGGCAATGGGAGTGTCAAAGTGGCAGATGGTAACCAGCGGCTCGATGCCGTACTTATGGCACTCGTCAAAAATGCTGTCGTAGAAAGCCAGTCCTGCCTCGTTGGGCTGAGCGTCATCGCCGTTGGGCAGGATGCGGGTCCATGCAATGGACAGCCGGAAGCACTTGAAGCCCATCTCTGCAAACAGGGCGATATCCTCTTTATAATGGTGATACAGGTCAATGGCCTCGTGGCTGGGGTAATAGTGCCTGTCGTCGCATTCCAGCATTTCCAGCCGACCCAGCGCCACCGGAAAGCGGTCAGCGCCAAACGGGGTCACATCCACGGTGGCAAGGCCCTTGCCGCCTGCCTGCCATGCGCCCTCGCACTGGTTGGCAGCGGTGGCACCGCCCCACAGAAAATCTTTCGGGAAACTGCCCATACGTAAAACCTCCCTGTTTTCTATCTTTCCGGCACCGGACAGGCCGGAGCCCTACTTTATCTAGTATAAAATACCGCACAATCCGCTCTGTGTCTATGCCCGCATTTTACAAAAAACTGCTTCATTGTTGTGAAAGTACGACTTTTATCGTCAAATCGCCGAATTTCACTTTTATTTTTCGTACATTTTTCACGAGAAAAATGCAAAAACAGCCCTATTTTCCTTTCATTCTGTTTCTTTCAAACTGTCCGCAGACATGGTACAATAATCAGGTAAGATACACCGCCGCTTTTTCGGCATTGGAAAATGGAGTGTTTGATTATGACTGAGTTCAAGCCCATTAAAGAAGGCAAGGTCCGTGAGATCTATGATAACGGTGACAGCCTCATCATGGTTGCTACCGACCGCATTTCCGCGTTTGACGTCATCCTGAAAAACAAGGTCACCAAAAAGGGCACTGTTCTGACCCAGATGAGCAAGTTCTGGTTCGATTACACCCGCGATCTGCTGCCCAACCATATGCTGAGCGTGGACGTGAAGGATATGCCGGAGTTC
>OHIY01000893.1_pt1 | contig 13607 bp, 10 predicted proteins | sample 1568351 | NCBI WGS metagenome assembly OHIY01 (sample SAMEA3879547, study PRJEB24766) | human gut metagenome | biome: human-associated habitat; feature: feces | place: USA | collected 1985/1987 | reverse complement strand
ATGGCTTTCCTCTGTGCTCCACTAGGAAGAACAGAAGTGCATACTCCTTGTCGGTGAGCTTGATGACCTCACCGTTCTTGATCACAATCCTCTTAAATGAGTCAATATTTATATTGCCGACTGAGATATTCTTTGGATCGGTCTCTGATTTTCCGCGGTACACCTTGTATCTTCTGATAAGAGCATTCACCTTGCGGTTAAACTCGCTCTGGGTGAATGGCTTTGCCAGGAAATCATCGCCACCCACATCGTATGCCTCGTTCTGATCCGGCTCCTTCGTCTTCGCCGTCAAGAAGAGGACTGGGATAGATGAAAACTCTCTGATCTGCTGGCATGCCTCAGTACCTGAAAGCTTTGGCATCATTATGTCCATAACTATGAGATCGATGTCCTTGTCCGCACGCACGGTCTCGACAGCCTCAACTCCATCGGCAGCCTCCACAACATCGTATCCAAGTCTCTTGAGATATATATTGAGCAACGTTCTGATGTCCTGCTCGTCGTCCACTATAAGTACTTTTACAGATTCTTTTTCGTTCTCCATATCGCATTACTCCTTATCCACACCAAATGTATGTACATTATAACAAATACTCATATCTTTATTCCATTCTAAACTTCTTTGTAAGGAAATTTAAGTCATAAAAAAAACGGGAACCCTCACTATGTGAGAAGTCCCCGCCTTTTCTTTATAAAATGATTGGAAGAGCTATAGTTAGGTGTGTCTAACTGTTTCTGAGTATATCCAAATTGCCAACATATGTCAATAACCTGCCCGCCATTTGTAATGATAACATTTATCAGTTCGCTCTTCTCTCCTGTCTTCTTCGCTTTATGCCTCTCCATGCCCCCATGATCATGTCCCTGTACACGCCAGGATTGAATATGAGCAGCAATGGGAAGAGCTCCAGTCGTCCCGCAAGCATGTCAAACATCAGAACATACTTGGTAAATCCCGTCAGCCCGCCAAAGTTTCTGGTAGGTCCTACCTCGGAAAGACCCGGTCCTATATTGTTGAGACACGATGCCACCGCAGTGAAGTTGGTCACCAGATCCCTGCCCTCAAGGGACACAAGAAATACAGACAGGGTAAATATTCCCATCAGCGTGATGAAGTATACATTTACCGCCCTGACTACCTCGTGCTCCACCGGTTTGCCATCCATGTTTATCTTCTTGATATTCTTCGGATGGAAATACGAACTCAGCTCCTTGACAACGGTCTTGAACATTATCACGAGTCTCGACACCTTCATACCGCCACCGGTGCTTCCCGCACAAGCTCCGACAAACATCAGGATGACCAGCACCGTCTTACAGGTCTGTGACCACTGGTCAAAATCCGCCGATGCATAACCCGTCGTGGTGATGATCGATGCCACCTGGAAGGCCGCATGTCGCAGGGCATCCCACATATTTGACATGGTGTTCATCAGACTTACAAACAGTATCGCCACCGATGTCAGGATGATGAGGAAATATGTCCTGACCTCCTCCATGGAAAGTGCCTTTCGGATGTTCCTGAACAGCACAAAATAATAAAAGTTGAAATTCACACCAAACAATATCATGAACACAGTTACAACCCACTGTATATATGGTGAGAAGCTTCCAAAGCTGTCGTTCTTTATTCCAAAACCGCCTGTTCCGGCTGTTCCAAATGCCGTACACAGAGCATCGAACAATGACATATGTCCAAACATAAGGAAAATGACCTCCAGAACCGTCATTCCGAAGTAGATAACATACAATATCCTGGCAGTGTGCTTGAGTCTTGGAACAAGCTTTCCAACGGATGGCCCCGGGCTCTCCGCCTTCATCAGGTTCATATTTGAACCGGACGCACTGTTCATCGGAATGATGGCAAGCAGGAACACCAGAACTCCCATACCGCCTATCCAGTGAGTAAAGCATCTCCACAGCATCATGCCGTGTGACATACTCTCCACATCGCTCAGTATGCTGGCTCCCGTTGTGGTGAATCCCGATATGGTCTCAAACAGTGCATTTGTGAATGAAGGGATCTCCCCTGAAATGACAAATGGCATGCAGCCAAATATACTGAGCAGTATCCAACTGAATGCCGTGGCTACACATCCCTCTTTGAGATATATGGTCTGATTTGCCGGTTTTCTAAGTGTCATAAGCGTTCCTATCACAAGACATGATATTATGACTATAAGGAACGCAAATATTTCATGTTCCTGATATATGAGAGATGTCAGGCATGGAATGATCATGAGCAGACCCTCAAGTCTTATGATCTGGCCAAGTATAAATACTATCATGGAATTATTCATAATCTTCTCCTAATCAAACTGCCTTAAGCAAGTATATCTCTTATATCCGTAAATCCTGTCTCAGTGGTGACTATCATGGCCGTATCTCCAACCTGTATAGAATCCTGACCTGTTGGAAGCAGGATCGAACCGTTTCGATTTATAAATGCTATGAGGAGGTTCTTCTTGAGATTGAGATCCTTCAGCGGTATATCCGTCACCTCCGACTTCTCATCCACACGGAACTCTATCGCCTCAGCTCTTGAGTCAAACATGTGGTAGAGTGTCTCTATGCTGTTACTGTTGGAATTTTTCTTCGCACGGACATATGCGACTATGGACTCCGCAGTTATACTGCATGGATATACAACACTTCCCAGATCAAGGCTGTTTATGACCTCTCTGAAATTGCTCCTGTTTATCTTGGTTATCGTCTTGGCATTTGAATGTTTGCGGGCGTGGAGAGTCAAAAGTATATTCTCCTCGTCGATTCCTGTCAGGGACACAAATGATTCAGTCTCCGCAAGGCCCTCCTCGTTCAAAGTCTCCTGATCCGTTCCATCACCATTTATGATTATCGCCCTCGGCAGAAGGACTGAAAGCTCCTCACAGCGCTTCTTGTTCTCCTCTATGATCTTGACGGATATTCCCATGTTCACGAGCTGTCCAGCCAAATAATATGCGACATTTCCTCCACCGATTATCATGGTGTTTTTGACTCTCGCAGTCTTGAAGCCTATGTGCTCCATGAATTTTCTGGACATAGGCCGTGTTCCCACACATGACATGATGTCACCGGCCTTGAGGACAAAATCACCGGAAGGGATATAGAACTCCCCGGCTCTCTCAACTGCCGCTATAAGTATATTTATCGGCTTCTGTTTATTTGCAAGATCCTTACCGAGATCAGCTATGCTCTTGTTGTCCAGCACGTTCTTCTCCGGGATCTTTATCCTGGTCATCTCTGCCTGTCCGTGTGCAAATGAATTTATCTCAAGAGCCGTTGGCAGATACAGTACCCTCGACACCTCGATTGCAGTCTCAAGCTCAGGGTTTATGATCATGGTAAGTCCAAGCTTCTCCCTGAGATAGCTTGCCTCCTTGCTGTAATCCGGGTCTCTGAGTCTCGCTATGGTCGCGCAGTCTCCGACCTGCTTGGCTATGGTACAGCACAGGATGTTGAGCTCATCCGACGACGTGACTGCAGCTATCAAATCTGCGTTCTGTATTCCCGCTTCAAGCTGCACGCTGTGATTTGCTCCGTTTCCAACTATTCCCATAACATCATACTGATTTGCGTATGTTGCGACCTTCTGGGGATCCTTGTCTATGATAGTTATATCATGCCCCTCATTTGCAAGCTGCTTGAGTATGGCCACGCCAACCTTTCCACAGCCCACTATTATGATCTTCAATCCCGTCTTCTTGCTTGATCTGCTACCAAACACGGATTTATCCTCCTTGATTACCTTCAATTAGCTAAGCCAAGTATAGCATGCTAAATATAAAAATCAACACCTGCCACTTTTCTTTACTGAAACCTTACACGAACAGTCTTATTATGCAACACACCAGCACAAATATGACAAATGCTATGCCGACTATCATATTTGTTCTCTTGCTGAAACCTTTGGTGGGTTTTCTGTAGATTCCGTCATCTTCTTTGTTCTTCTTCATAGCCTTTTCTGTCTCCTGTTTTATTGTTATGAGTTTATTTTATATGTGATTTTCCGCAATAGCCTTAAGCCTCTTTATGAGCAGATTCACATTTGTGTGCCTCTTCAAAGAATTTTCCCCACTCTTTATGAAATCCCATGACTCCCCATAAGTCATATCTGTAGTCACAGTCTCATTCTCCTCAAAAAAACGCTCCAGCGATCCCGACGTCTCATGCTTCATCGAGAACTCCGCCGCCCTCCGCACCTTGCCGTGCTCATCTGAATTTGCATCCCGATACAGGAAATGATCCAGGTTGCTCGAAAAATAGTATACGGAGTATTTTATCTTTTTACTTCCTATCTTTATTGATGACAGCGAAGTGAGCACATCCAGATTCGCACTCTTGCAGAGATTGCGCTCCTTCACGTGATCCGGATTTGCCGTCACAATGATATCCGGGTAGTATACCGGCTTGTCTTCATTTCCCCCATCAGTCACGACCAGATTGTCATCTATGTACGCCCCATCCATATCCACAAAATGAATTATCTCCACAATATCCTTCGGATACAGGCCCGTCCTCTTTAGCAGAGGACTGACCATTATCTCATCTATAAACCGCTCTATGTTGTCAGGATGTATGCCATTCTTTGAGGTTATATCACCGCCAAAGCTTCCGTCATCCTGCATGAGCATGGCAAATTCCAGAACAATATCAGGATCTATATCCTCAAGAAGCTGTCCAAATGGCACCTCAAGAGCATTCCGGTCCGACACTCCCTCGACAAGGAACAGGAAGATCTTCTTCTTAGGTCGTTTCCCCATGATCCATACCTGCCTTTCTGAATGCCGATACAATCTTGAACCTCTTCGTATTCCTATACAGCTCCTCGTCCTGTTCTCCAACCACGATCTCCCTGAAATAAGTATTTCTGAGATTGTTGCTGCTTCCGATTCCCTTCATACGGATATACCTATTTCTCGGATTTGTCGTGGTGAAATATATATAATCCTTGCTTATGACCTCCAACGGTCTGAGATTATGCGATGTAAATATAAACTGCCCCTTGCCAGACTCCTGGAACGTCTGCAGCACCTCTCCCAGAAGATACTCAAACACACCGGCATCCAGCTCATCTATGGCTATCGTGCACGACTGCTCATTGTACGCATCTATTATCAGACTGAGCACCGACACGATCTTGCGGATACCGTCGGACTCGTACCTGAATGGCATGTGCACTCTTCCGTCAGGCGCAGCCTCCTGATTGTGGAACACACTCATGTCCGTCTCATTTCTGCTGGACACTATCTCCACCACATGTCCCATACTGCCATCCTTCATGAGGGCAGGCGACAGCTCGTGAAGATCAACATTAAGTCCCGGAACTATCTGGCTGAGGACTATGTTTATATTCTCAAACTGGCTCTTTATCTCGCTGAAGACTATCTCCGGCATGATGTTCGGCACATCCGTCTTCAGAAGGAATTTACCGCTCTGTGTGTATAGCGGAAGTCCGTAGTTGAGTCTTATATATCCTGTTGATTTCGTGTCTACCACATGAAGATAGAGCTGACTGTAGTACGCCAGCTCCAGTATAACCTGATAAAACTCAGAGTATAACCCGCACTCATCGCACACCTTTGCAGTTCCGAGCGAGAAGATAAACGACGCCGACTTTTCCTGCGCCAGTCTTCTCACCACATTCAGCTCATCCACGAACTTTCTGTCATTTGTTATGAAATATTTCTGCTTCGATACAGGCCCGAACGGCATGTCGTCAGTGCATGTGTCAATCACAGGCTGAAGTATCATCTTCCTGCCCTCAAAATCACCTGACATACTCAGTTTCTCACCCGATATGCGGACTCTGTAGCTCGGCTGGCCACTGTTCTGATCCTCTCCTCCGTACTGTCTGAATCCGTTATTTGTCTCATTCTCCACGGCGGACATGAGGAATTCGTACACAACCTTTCGGATGCGTCCGTCCTCGTACTGAAGGTCAAATGTAAACTCCAGTCTGGCCATCTCCTGACCCTTTGCCACACATTCTGCATACACCGCCGGAACCTCAGCTCCAATCATCAGAAGCTTCAGTATGGCAAGCGCCTCTATAAAACTCGTCTTACCCGAGCCGTTCTGTCCATAAAGTCCCAATATATCTGATTCTGTTCCATACGGAACAAACTTCTTTCCACAGGCAAATACTATCTCTCCATGCTCCACACTCTTGAAGTTGTCAAGCACCGCTTTCTGCAGTCTTATCGTGGGAAGCCTATCCCAGTGGTCTTCTCTAAATTGTCTGATTCTCATTCACGGTCTCCTCAGATGCTCTTAATATAACGTCATAAAACTGTATTACCATTATATTGTTATCTCCAATTTCCGTCAACAGCCATCAAGTTTTTCGAATTTTATATTCTATTTTTTTGATCTTTCACAGCTTTACCATTTCTATATCTTAACGGTGGTTCTCCCACCGCCGCAGAAAATTTCCTGATAAAATAACTTACATTTGGGTAACCTGATTTCATGGCAATCTCGGTAACCGACAGATCTGTGGACTCGAGAAGATGCCTTGCATACTTAAGTCTAACATAGTTCACATACTGTGTGAGCGTCATGTGAAATCTCTCACTGAAGAATCTTGACATGTACTTTTCCGACAGATGAAAATGTTCAGAAAGCTCAGCAAGACTTATGTGCTCATGATAATTATCCTGTATATATATAAGTATCTCCTTTTCCAGTCCACCTGACGCTCTCCCTGTCTTCGCTTCAAGCTGATCGTATTCCACTAAAAGATCTACAACCTGCAACAGTCTGATTCTCACCTGTATCTGTCTGTGTGTTCCAAATTTCCCATTTTCCTCTGACAACTCATCAAGAATAGGTATAAGTTTTTCAAGCAGATTCCGATTCGTCACTTCAGGTCTGAATTCCCGTGTGTGATTCCTAAGAGGAAAAAATATCTCATCCTCCAATTCATCCTTGGTCTGAAATGATATGAATTCCATCGGAAACAGAAATGTAAAATAATCCACCGGTGTTTCCGGGGCGGCCATCATATGCAGCACTCCCGGACTTACTATATATACAGCTCCGTCATCCCCTATAAATTTCTGTCCATCAATCTCAACCATAAGTGGACCTTTCCTTACATATATTATCTCCACCTCATCATGCCAATGAACCGGGATCTGGAATGCATGTGGCCAGTATCTCATATGATACTCACAAAATGGATATTCTCTTGTCCCGTGTGGGTGATTTTCCTTTAATTCTGCGTACATTGTTATCCCCTGATATTGATTTATTATATATTGCGTTGCCTTTTATATCATGCAACTTCGTCATATTAACTCATATGTAGAATATGTGCAACTTTTAATTGAAATAGTACAAGATTCATGCGGTATCAATGCGATATTATACAATTTAGTTATAACTCATGATTTTATACCCATCACCAAAGGAGTACTGATTATATGAAGAAATTATCCGCACTTTTTATACCTATATGTTTTGAAACACTATTCTATATGCTGTCTGGCATGGTTGACACACTTATGCTCTCATCAGTGGGCGACTATGCCGTGGGTGCTGTCGGAACCGCCAACAGTTATATCGGAATGTTCATCATCATGTTCTCCATCATATCATCCGGCATGATGACGGTCATGACTCAGAATATCGGCGCAGGCAGACCTGGGATTGCTTATCAGGCACGCCAGCTTGGTCTTATATTCAACTCAGTCATAGGTATGGGAATGTCTATATTCCTGTTCATTTTCTCCGAAAATATTCTTGATCTGATAGGAATAGCCGGGAACCTCAGGGAACCTGCCATGAGCTATCTTGAGATCGTTGGCGGAGGGTGCTTCCTGAACGCGCTGATTCCAATATTTGCAAGCTACCTCAGGGCATTTGGACATACAAAGCAGCCTCTCATCGCTACCATAATCGGCAACCTTGTAAACTTCGCCTTAAATGCAGTATTTCTCTTTGCGCTGCATAAAGGGGTGCAGGGTGTCGCTACAGCGACAGTCATATCCAAGGTTATCAACCTTGCAATTGTTATCTTTTTCTCCTGCACCCTTGTAAAAGCAGGAAAAAATCCCGAAAGGCTTTCTAACAGAACTGTCCTTTCACAGATCATCAGAGTCGGACTGCCATCTGCATTCGAATCCGTTCTGTACAATGTCGCCATGATGCTGGTGGTCAAGTTCCTGAACCAGATGGATACTGACGGAATAAATGTCACGGCACGATCCTACGCAACCCAGATAAGCAACTTCTCCTACTGCGTCGGCTCAGCGCTCGCCCAGGCAAATGCCATCATGACAGGATGGCATATCGGTTCCGGCGATATAGATGCATGTAAAAGAGATACCAAAAAGGCCGCCATCATCGGTGTGATCGTGGCGACCTGTCTTGAAACTTTATTTGCAGTCACAGCCCCATGGGCCATGAAACTGTTCACCGACAACCCGGACATGGTACATATTGTCACAAGGCTCCTTGCTATTGACATCATCCTCGAGGTTGGCAGAGTTACAAACCTTGTCTACGGCCAGGCCTTAAAGACCAGCGGAGATGCGGTATTCCCGGCCGTCATAGCAGCTGTCTTTATGTACGTGTGTGCTGTCGGCGGTACATGGATGTTCGGCCTGCACCTTGGGCTCCTTGCAACCGGCGCCTACATAGGCCTTACCTGTGACGAATGTGTGCGCGCAGTTGGTATGGTCCTGCGCTGGCGAAGCGGAAAGTGGACGGAGAAGAAACTGGTGTGATAATACCCTAGTACCAGACATATTCCAGAATGTATCAGACCAGACATACGCCAGGCTTTTATCACAGAATTCCACCTATCATATACACCACAAATGCCGCAAACCACGCCACAACGCACTGCCAGATCACTACCATGACAGCCCAGCGATGTCCCATCTCTCTCTTGATGGAGGCGATGGCTGCTATACAAGGCGAGTAAAGCAGGCTGAATACGAGCAGCGATGCTGCAGCCCTGGTTGTGATAGCTGCGGTCACTGATCCGTTAAACAATATCTCAAGTGTGGATACCACACTCTCCTTCGCCATGATACCGCTTATGAGCGACGTACATATTCTCCAGTCGCCAAGTCCAAGCGGCTTAAATATCGGCACCAAAAGTCCGGCTATCGCAGCAAGTATGCTGTCCTGCGAGTCTTTCACCATATTGAGGTGCATATCAAAGCTCTGAAGGAACCAGATACATATAGTTGCAAGAAATATAACTGTGAACGCCTTCTGAAGAAAGTCCTTTGCCTTCTCCCACAGGAGCTGGCCTACGTTCTTCGCACCCGGAAGTCTGTAATTTGGAAGCTCCATGACAAAAGGAACCGCATTGCCCTTAAACAATGTGCTCCGATAAACCATAGCCACAATTATTCCTATCGCAATTCCAAGGAAATAAAGCCCTGCCATAATAAGACCGCCCTTTCCAGGAAAGAATGCGCTTACAAAGAACGCATATATAGGAAGCTTAGCCGAACAGCTCATATATGGAGTGAGCAGAATAGTCATCTTTCGGTCTCTCTCACTCGGGAGTGTCCTGGTTGCCATGACGGCCGGAACCGTACAGCCAAAGCCTATCAGCATCGGAACTATACTCTTGCCGGAAAGTCCAATCTTCCTGAGCAGCTTATCCATGACAAATGCAACTCTGGCGATGTATCCGCTGTCTTCCATGAGCGACAGGAAAAAGAACAGAGTCACTATGATCGGAAGAAAACTGAGCACACTTCCGACACCCGCAAATATTCCATCCATAACAAGGCTCTTGACGACTACATTTACATTTGCTGCGGTGAGAAGCTTTCCCACCTGAACCGTGAGCGCATCTATCCCCATCTCTAATAGTTTCTGCAGACCTGCTCCGATCACGTTAAATGTCAGATAGAACACCGCCAGCATGATACCGATAAAGCACGGAATTGCTGTATACTTTCCGGTGAGGATACGATCTATCTTCTCGCTTCTGATCCTCTCCTTGCTCTCCTTTGGCTTAACTACGCAATTTTCACATACCTTTTCTATGAAATTAAATCTCATATCAGCTATGGCTGCACTCCGGTCAAGTCCTCGCTCTTTTTCCATCTGGATTATAAGATGTTCTATCGTCTCTTTCTCGTTCTCATCAAGTCCAAGCCTTTCAAGTATGAGATGATCTCCCTCTATGATCTTGGTCGCAGCGAATCTAAGTGGCAGATCTGCTGCCTTTACATGATCCTCTATAAGATGCGCCACCGCATGTATACATCTATGTACAGCTCCGCCAAACTCATTCTCATCACAGAAGTCCTGTCTTCCAGGCTTTTCCTGATACTTGGCTATATGTATGGCGTGTCTTACAAGCTCATCCACACCCTCGTTCTTTGCCGCAGATATGGGAACAACCGGGGTTCCAAGCATGGCCTCCATCCCATTTACATCTATGGAGCCCGAATTGCCTGTGACCTCATCCATCATGTTGAGTGCGACGACAACCGGTATCTCCATCTCAAGAAGCTGCATTGTGAGATACATATTTCGCTCTATATTAGTAGCGTCTACTATATTGATGATAGCCTTTGGGTGATCATCAATCACAAAGTTTCTGGACACGATCTCCTCGCTGCTATAAGGAGACATCGAATATATTCCAGGCAGATCCGTCACGGAAGTATTCTCCCTGCCCCTTATCGGACCATCTTTTCTGTCGACAGTTACTCCAGGGAAATTGCCTATATGCTGATTTGATCCGGTGAGCTGATTGAACAGAGTCGTCTTTCCACAGTTCTGGTTGCCAACCAGGGCAAATGTAAGTCTTGTTCCTTCTGGAAGCGGATCACCGTCCCCTTTGACGTGATATTTTCCTTCCTCGCCAAGTCCTGGATGTTCCTTCTCCTCTATGATCTCAACTCTGGTGTGGGCTCTGGATCTTGTCTCTATCTGCTCTGCATCTATCTGCTCTGCATCAGCCAGTCTGAGTGTAAGTTCATATCCATGGATCTGAAACTCCATAGGATCGCCCATCGGAGCAAGCTTCACAAGGGTGAGCTCCGCACCGGGTATAACACCCATGTCAAGGAAATGCTGTCTTAGCTCTCCTTCACCGCCAACTGCCTTTATTCTGGCACTCTGTCCTACCTTCAAATCTCTCAGTGTCATAATTGATTATCCTTCTTTCATCATTCATCCAGATTCATCCACGCAGTCTTTCAGTACCACAAAATCGTCTGTCGAATGCCGTCTATTTATGTTTATTGATATTTTTTCTCAATTATAGCACGATGCGTTGTATGCGCAATATATAGATCCTGATTATCGTCTATATTTTCACGGCTTTTTCATGTGCATCTCTGTCTATAGAAGTCAGTTCCTTAAGTTCCCTCACCGTAAACACACCGCAGACAATCGCAGTTATTCCGTCCGCTATCGGTCCCGCATACATGACACCATCGATCCCCATGAATATAGGGAATATGATGATGAGAGGAAGCAGAAATAGTATCTGTCTTGTGAGTGACATGAACACACCAAGTCTCGCCTTTCCTATAGAGTTGAAGAAGTTTGATGTCACCGGCTGGATTCCATTTACGATGGTAAGAAACATATATATCCTGAAGTATCTCTCTGAAAACTGGAAGTACAGCTCGCTTCCCTCTCCAAATGCGCTTATGATCTGTCTAGGGAATATCTGGAATGCTGCAAATGCCACCACCGACAGAGCTGATGCTGCTGCCAGCGCCAGAAGATAAGTCTTTCTCACCCTCCTGTACTTTCCTGCACCATAGTTGAAGCCTATGATCGGCTGGGTTCCCTGTGATATTCCTATAACGATCGCCATGAATATCATGTTTACCTTGCTTATTATTCCTGAACACGCAAGTGGTATGTCGCCTCCATACACCGACTGTGCTCCGTATCTTGACAAAGTATTGTTCATGACCACCTGGACTATCGCCATGGCTATCTGATTGAAACACGCCGACGCACCGAATCTGAATATATTGCCGCAGGGCTCTCCTCGCATAACAAAACTTTCCCTGGTAAGATGTATTGTCTTGAAATGGAACATATATCTGAGGCTTATGGCAAATGATATGATCTGTCCTGTGATAGTTGCCAGCGCCGCACCGCGCATACCCATATCGAGCCCGAATATAAGTATCGGATCAAGTATAGTGTTGATGATGGCACCTGTCAGCATGGATATCATTGAATACCTCGGACTTCCATCAGCCATGATCAGCTTGCTCATTCCGGTATTCGCTATCAGGAATGGGAAACCTATCGCTGTTATCCTTGTGTACTCCTGTGCAAATGGCAGAACCTTGTCAGTTGCGCCGAATGCCTTTAGCATAGGTGTCAGGAATATTGTCGTCACAAGGAAAAGTGCCACGCCAAATATCGCCATGAGACAGATTCCATTTCCTGCTGCCTCAGCCGACTTCTTCTCATCTCCGGCACCAAGCTTCAATGAAAAGCTGGTCGCACTTCCTATGCCAAGAAGAAGCGATATCGCGGTACATGCCGTTGAAAGAGGAAATGCTATATTTGTCGCAGCATTTCCAAGCATTCCCACTCCGTGTCCTATAAATATCTGGTCAACTATATTATAAAGTGCTGTCACCAGCATGGATATGATACACGGTATGGCAAAGGTTGTGAGCAGATGTGCCTCATTCTCATATCCAAGGGGATTGTTCTGATTTTCATTTGTCTTTGTGTTATCAGATGTCATGATTCTGTATTGCCTTTCTGTCTGTATTGCGACTCAGTTTTTCATTCCATATTTCTTCAGGTCTACCCGGTCATTTTCAACCTCTATGCCGTCTGCCCTCAGGCGGTCCGCCTGGACATTTGCTCCACCGAACGCAAATGCTCCCGCAAGCTCACCCTTGGAATTCACCACTCGGTAACACGGTATATTCTCAGGATCAGGATTCTTATGAAGTGCATTGCCCACGGCTCTCGCCATCTTCCTGTCACCTGCCATATAAGCCACCTGTCCGTAGGTCGCAACCATCCCTTTCGGAATACGCTTCACCGCCTCATATATTCTCTTGGCCGGTTTATCACATACCAGTGCATAGCTCTCCGCAATCATATCCTTTATCGTGTCATCCGGAATGGTTCCGTCCAGAATAATCGTATTCCAATGCTCCTTGTTCTGATGATATCCCGGCTGTACCGCCGGGTATGCCTTTCTCCAGAAGTCCCTCCACTCCGGGTTCACCTTGACATTCATATTGATATATCCGTTTCTTTCATACACCCACAGGAACGCCTTTTTACTTCCGTGCACTCTCACAAGCTCCCAGTTCTGATCATGAAACGGAGCCTCCTTATAGGTGTACGGAAATGACAGACCGTATGCTAATGCCTCCTCGCGCGTTTTCATATAATTCACCTTATTTCCCTTTCAATAACTATCACCTGCCCAGCCTAAGCTGATATTACATTTGTCACTATGCTTCCGCACTATTCTTGATTTTCCATCGTGTTATACATGAACCAGTAATTCTGTATTGTCCTGAATGTCCTGTGCTCAAACCACGATGTTGTCCTGCTCTCGTAGGCTGTCTTGACCGGATACTGTCTCAGGCTCTGCTGGTGCGTATAGTTGAGAAAGCTTGTAAAAA
>OHIY01000891.1_pt1 | contig 13626 bp, 14 predicted proteins | sample 1568351 | NCBI WGS metagenome assembly OHIY01 (sample SAMEA3879547, study PRJEB24766) | human gut metagenome | biome: human-associated habitat; feature: feces | place: USA | collected 1985/1987 | reverse complement strand
ATTTTTCAACCCACCTGTTAATTATATAGAGAACAAGAAAAAAGTGGGTAATAATAGAAAAATAAAGGAAATACAAAAGTGAACAATAAAGTAAAGAACAAACCTACTTCGTGGTAAAAAGAGTGGTGATAGATGGAGGAAAATATAAAAGGTGAATCAATGGGGTAAATCTGGTGGAACAAAAAAATAAAATCAACACTACTCTCTCACCACTGTCTTTAAGGGACGAAGGACCTATCTCTTTACTTCTTTTATCACCACTTTATATCCAACAAAATCAAAGAATACAATACAAGGGATAACAACACATTATACAGTTTAGCACCCTCATTGAAAAACAGTATCAAGAAAAACAATGATAAAAGATACAACAATCAATGAACAGCAAGATAAAATCAATCAAAAAAAAGTAATTGTAGCTTATGTTCTTTATCCTTGTTCATTGTATCGGATGTGTCAAGTAAAAAATAATTCAACAAAAATAAAGAACAAAATGATGGAACTAATAAACAACAGACCTCCTTGATAGTAAAAAAATATGTTGCTGAATTTATCCCTTGGTTTTAATGGCAACGAAAATAATCTATCAAGGAAATAACAGAATAAAAGCCAAGGAAAAGATTATCAAAAAGAGGGAACGACTGAAAAAACAATCAGGCCACATCTCTCTCAATAACAAACAAAAATAAAATACAAATACTAAGAAAATGAAAACAGTGAAGATAAAAAATACCGTCAGCTTCTATAATAATGCTGAGGACTCAAAAAGCAAGAGATACATAAGCCTTGACTACGTACTTCTTGAAATGGTGGCAAAAGACGAACAATTAAAACAACTGACAGAATTTGTAAGAAACCAACCTGACGAAGATGTGTTCAAGGAGGAGAAAAAGAAACTCCCGATGATTGCTCCTTCAGGTGTTTTCACTTACAGGAACGATAATATTGAAAACCTCCGGGAATACTCAAACATCATGGTTCTTGACTTCGATAAATTTCCCAAACATGAAGCAGCAAATAAATTCAAGCAAAAACTGGTTCAATATGCCAACCAACTTCATATTTATGCTGTATGGTTCTCTCCAAGCAATAAGGGCCTTAAAGTTGCGATGCTCCATGACAACACAAATCCAGAACATCATTACAACCTATTTTGGCAGGTAAAGCTCAAACTGTATCCCAACACCGATGAATTTGACAAGAGGTGCGGCAATCTAAGCAGGACGTGTTTCTTGAGCTACGACCCTGATGTATGGCTCAATCCGAACAGGGACAATATTACCCCATACCATTTCGTTTACGACCCAAGCATTCCAGACCCGCCGGAGAAGGATTACAACAAGGGATGGTCAAGCAAGGAATTCAAGCATACAGAAGAAGAAATCAAACTCAACTCAATTTTTCAGGCAAGATGGAAGGACAAGCAGCTAACAAACTATATCGACAAATGCTGGAGAAAGGAATATCCCGACTCATACAAGGACGGAAACAGGCACAAGTCAATATTATCAAGAGCCAAGTGGTTGTGTCTTTACGGTGTCCTCTTTGATGTTGCCGTGGACTATCTGAAAGCGACATTCGGAAGACACGGTATAGACGAGAAAGACATAGAGGAAATGGCAATCAACAACTACAACTCAAACCGTGGAAAATTCGGCAGCAAGAGAAACGAATTGTACCAAAGGAAAGAGAACGGGAAGAAATTAAGGATTAGCCAATTGAATGCGGCAAGACAATAAAAACGGCATAAAACAAAGTAAAAACAAAAAGCCTCTTCAAACCATATCAAGATAAAAGGTACGGAATGAAGGGGCTTGTCTTTCTTTACTGTATCTTAAATGCAGGAAATCAACAAGTTATGAAGCTGATTGCAAAAGGTATCAAATCACATCATAAAACACGGCAGAACGTAATGCAAAAGATGCCGTTTTATCTTCCAATTTGTGGCATATTGGAAATCAGTAAAGACCAAACGGAAAAACAATTATTCCGCTTGTGGAACTATCGGCCAAAGGTCTCGCTAATGAATAATTGGAAATAACACTAATTCTCACTGAAAACACCTATTTCCTTATAAAGAGGGAGCATTTCAGGATAAATTTGTGTTATAATCAATCTCACTAGCGGAACTACGTTGATGGAGTATCCATGAGCGGCGTTTAGGTTTTTCTGTTTATTGGAAAATTGCATTTAATCATTTTATGAAACATTTAGTTTGAATTTTCATTATTAAACCTTATCTTTGCAACAAAGCGAAAAAGTATGACACAGATAATTTTGGACATAAAAACAACAGCATATTGCCTAGTTTGCGAAAGGTTCTTAATGCCATTCCCGGAGTTAAGATTATAAACAACAATGCAAAAAAGGCCAAGACAATGACAGCTTATGAGGAATCCCTTAATGACGTAAAGGAAGGACGTGTGTATGAATACGATTCTTTAAACGACTTCATTAAGGAGATTGAATAATGGCATATAAGCTGAAAGTCACGGGGCAATTCAAGAATTTGGTTGTTAATATGGCAGCAGGACGACAAGGAACTCGTAATGTTGATGATGAACACAGGAACGCATTCAGACCTTTTTTAGACTGCTGATTTCATCCGTTTAGATTGTAAGAAAGTTTTTTCACTATCCCATATTTGTTTTGAGTGATAGGATTTTTTTGGTGGTTGATAACAGTTCAGATGCTGACAATGTTTTCAAAGATGAATTTTAGGAAAGCACTCAGACTTGTTATGTCTTATTTGGCTGCAATAGTCTTGATACCTATTGCACTGATATGTAAGATTTTCCGGAAATAAGACGGTTTATTTCCTAAAAGGGTCTTTGTACAATCCAAGCAACTGCTTGGCAAAATAAAAGAAGAACTGCATATCGTCAACAAAATAACGTTTGAACAGTCTTCTGGGTTCTTTCAAAACACGGTAAAGCCATTCCATACCTAACTTCTGCCAGAATATAGGGGCGCGTTTAAGCGTTCCAGCCTCAAAATCAATGGTCGCTCCAAGAGCCATGAATAATTTTACTCCAGGCATCCTGTCACGGTATTTCATTATCCATTTCTCCTGCTTCGGGGCACCTACGCCAACCAACAGGACATTGGCGCCACTTTTGTTCACGATATCTATAATGTTCTCACATTCATGTTCATTTTTCTCAAACCCGAAAGAAGGAGAATGCGCCCCGACAACAATCTGCCTGCCAACTTTCCCGTTGATTCTTTCCATGGCTTTTGCAGCTATTCCTTCTTTTGCCCCTAAAAGGAATATTCTGCAATCCTTGTCGTCTTTGTGGAATGTATAATAAGCCGTAAAGAAGCTGCTGCCAGGTATGGCTTCTGGCAAAGGATGTTTCAAGAGCTTGGACAGCAAGTAAAGGATTTTACTGTCACATACCACCCATTCTGCCTTTTGGTATACATCGTAAAACTTCCTGTCACGTTGCAATTTAACCAAATGGTCTACATTTGGAGTTACAAGTACACCATTGGTAATTTGCTTCAACAGCTCATCGTGTGTTATGGGTAAAATATCTATATTAAGTATTTTTACATTCATATAAACTAACTATTTTTCACATCTTCAAGATAACGCTTATAATGACTTGCGTTTTTAAGAAATAATCTTCGGTTTATTTTTTGGTATGCATAATTAGCTAAACGACAATGAAAGAGGCACCATTTTACAAGTGGCCTTAGTCTTGTTTTTAACGAATTACTGCTCGCGTGCCATGACCCCATGAAATGATGCACAGAGTATCCTCCTTTGCCAAACATGACAGGTTCTTCAAAATAGTTCTTCGGAAAAATGAAACCGTTATCTTCCAAATGGCTGTATTTCCCATTTAACCTGAAATTCGGATAGAACTCGAGTAATGCTTGTGTCATCAAACCGTTATTTGGACTGGTCGTATCAAGAATCAAGGTTTCATACTTATCAAGTAGAAACTTGATGAAAGGATGATGTGCCTTTGCCATTATAACAGCGGTAGAAACGGCATCATCATACATATATCCTAAAACCAAGTCTGCATTCCAGAACCTGTCTGTGAAAGTTTTTCTTATTTCAACATCGGTATCAAGATATACACCACCATAATCATATAAGGCCTTTAACCTGATATAGTCACTAACAAAAGCCCATGCTTTGGACTTATAAGCCGTTGCTACAAAGTTTGGACTGGACAAATCTGAATTAGACTCATTCCATTCTTTGATTTCCCCCCCCCCCTGAAATTTTAAAAGATTTAACACATTTACATACCATATAATTCATTGGCTTATTACCAAACCAACAGAAATGGATAATTTTAGGTATCATTTTTTGATAAATATTTGGATACAGTCCTTTGATTTATTGGAATAATACTGCACTTCCAATGTATAAATGAGCTTTCATATAGACGAAAACACTTTTTCCCATTGCCTATATATCGTGTCAATAGAATAGTTCCTGCTTGTCTGCATAGCTTGTCCAGCCATTTTACAACGTTTGATATCATCTTCCATTACAATCTTTATTGCTTCAGACATGGCAAGTGTTGAAAAACCTATACTTTGAGGTTCTAAAATCATTCCGTTTTCACCGTTACGAATAATATCATAAACAGCGGAGTAACTGCCGTAAACCACTGGTACTACGCCAAAACTCATACATTCAGCCAGGACAAGAGGAAAGCCTTCAAACTCGGAAGTCAACAATAAAATCGAGGCACGTTCATAATAAGGACGAGGGTCTGCAAAGCCTTCAAAATTTACATGACATAAATTTAATGTTTCTGCAAGGTGTTCAAGGTTATCACGCTCTACACCATCACCAACCAAAGTCAGTCTCCAATCAGGAAAACAGTCTTCAATCAACGCCCATGTTTCTATTATGCGATGGACACGCTTTTGGTTGTAATCAAGCCGACCGACATATATCACTTCCTTTTCCTTTAACGAGACGGCGTTTTTACCCCCCCCCCCCGATAATTTATTAAGCGTTGACTGCCAATTAGTTGCGATTTTATCCAAAGAGAAGTTCCTACTGCTTTCATACGCATTGTGTGCCATTCTTTCACGCTCTGCATTATGTTCTATCAGCCAAGAAATTTCCTTTGCCATTTCCTCCGCATGGAATCCAGCCTGTTTGTCATAAGACACTATTATACCGTTGTCCCTGTTCTTCAAAATATCGTAAATGGCGGAATAACTGCCAAGTACAACGGGAACTACACCGAAAGACATTCCTTCAACGATTACAAGCCCGAAACCTTCATACTCGGAAGTCAATATGAGGATTGAAGCTCGCTTATAGTATTCAGATGGCTGCCTGAAACCTTCAAACACCACATGTTTAAGATTTAAATCACGACTAAGCTGTTCAAGATTTTTGCGCTCCTCGCCATCTCCGACTATCCTCAATATCCAATCTGGATGTTTGTCTTCCAATAATGCCCAAGTTTCAATGACTCTTGAAGTACGTTTTTGCTGGTTGTCAATTCTGCCTACATATACAATCTCTTTTTGCTTCTTGCTTAAATCAAGTTCATAATGTTCGGTGTCTATTGTTATAGGATTCGTCTGGACTATTAGTTTATTGGCGTGCCTTATGCCAGTGAAATCCTCAAAATGTTTGATGAAACTTTCCGAAAGCACCATAAACCTGTCGCTGTTCTTGTAAATGTAACGCATACTTGCGGCTGTGATTTGCTTGAAGGCATACAGCTTCATTTTCAAAAAAGCGCGTTTCAGCGGATTGTCACACCGTTCAAGGGCAATCTCCACTTCCTTTGTTCTGCCGTTTGAACTTGGGTCGTTATGGTAAACGGCAATGATTTTGACATTCAAACCTTTTGCAGCTTTTTTTAGCGTGTAAGCAGGAATGAAAGGCAGCCCCCATTGGTTTATCACGACTTGGATTTTATTGTCGGTTAGGACATCACGCAGCGATTTAACATTTTGCTTTCCAGAATTAAATCCATTGCCATACATTAAATCGACACGACTGTCAAGTCTGTCCTTCAAAGATGTTTTGCCTTCAAAAAAAGCCCAAATGACGACATTATGCCCTTCTATGACAAACTTATTAGCCAGCACGGATGTGACGACCTCCAAGCCGCCAATCTCAAAAGACTTAAGTAAGAATAAGATGTTCATTTGTTATAATGCGAACCAATAATTATAACTTTGGTTATAATCTATTTCTGCAGTCCTTTCCCTTATAACTTTTGCAGGGTTTCCACCGACAATTTTACGTGGAGGAATGCTTTTCGTAACAACACTTCCGGGTAAGACTATTGCTCCGTTACCAATGCTCACACCAGGCATTATCATTGCATTCGAGAATATAAACGCATTATCCTCTATTATCACTGGTGCGCCTTTTGTCTCAAACATCGCACTGTCAATATTATGTCCCAAGGTGTAATTTCTTGTCTCATGAGCTATTCCCACATTGTTGCCAATGGTTATTCCACGACGATTGTCCAAGTAGCAGTTAAAATTTACGACAGAATGTGTGCCCATCGTAAACTTTCCTATATGAAAGAACTTGCAGTTTCTATGAATACAACTACCTTTACCTATCCTAATCCCGAATAGCCGCAAATAACATCGTCTTAGTGGATTAGGAATTATGGTATACGTAAGATTTAAAATCTCTACTAATATGAATTTTCCTTGAAGAAGTGCAGCTCGTAGTACCCCCCCCAATTTTACTTTTGTTAACATTTGTATTCTTATTGATTATATCTTAAGACTATAAAAAGTATCCTTTCAACTCACAAAACATAGCATATCGGGCTGCTATAGATGACCTTTTACATAATATTGATTATCAACGATTTATATAAATTGAAGATTCGTGTGATTTTACAGTCGGCATATATTTGATTTTCAAAACGTAATCACAACGTTTTCAAATAAACAACCGGCCTATGGGACTTTTTAGTCATAAATTTAAGTTATTAACCAAGTAATTGGTATTGTAACAATGTGTGTCGTTACACATTTTTATAATCCAATCCACTCTTCAAGGAATATGTCAGGATTTCCTTTTTTGCGGTTCCACCATTTTTGCGGATAGATTACACATTCTTTTTTTCTGCCAAGTCTTGCTCCCCAATAGCTGAATGTACTGTTGGCAATTATTCCTGCCTTGCACTGCGACATAAGGAACATATCAAGAGGTGAATCTGTACCTGTATTCCAATTGACAAAAACGGCGTTGTCTCCCAAATCCAGATTTTGTTTCATCCATTGAATATCGTCTGAAAAACATATAAACCTTACATCTGAAATTTTACGCTTTACAAATTCTAAAGCCGAATTGTAATACTCGGAAGTACAACATCCATCGAACAATGATTTAAATGTAGGGGATAAATAATCTCCCCTGCGCACATGTACCAAACATGAATTTGAATGTCTTATGTCGTAAAGAATTTTTTTGTTCTCATCAGACAAAGCCGTCTCATCAACTTTCCAATTCAACCATTCTTCATTCGGAACAAACTTTTTGTTGAACTTGAACGGGAAAAACACCTTGGCTTCTGGATGTATCCAGTCCAACTGATCCAAATCAAGCCATTTTGAATTTGGAAAACATTGCTTGTAAATATAAAACGCCCCTGTCAGAGGCAGTACCCACCATTTTTGTTGAGGTAGTCTTACATCAAACCATTTGTCAATCTCAAGGCCGTAATGTTCTTTTAATTTTTCCCCATATAGCCCATAAAACCTTCCGTTAGGGAAACATTTTTTCAAATGCAGGTAAAAGGCATACTCAAATATTTGGTTGCCTAATCCGCCTGTAAAGACAAGTATTTTCATTTTAAATATTTAATGACTTTTGCAGGATTTCCTGCCGCAATACAATCTGCCGGAATTGATTTGGTAACAATACTTCCTGCACCTATTACGGAACGTGCTCCGATTGTGACACCTTTTAATATTATACTGTTAACGCCGATTAAAACATCATCTTCAATGACAACTGGTGAAGAATGTTTTTCTTTAATGTCTGTATTTATATCTCTCCGTACCCGAAAATCAACAGAATGGGCATCAGTGTCCATTATTTTCACGTTGGCTCCAATATTTACATAATTGCCAATTATGATACTTTTTGCCGCCCTTAAAACAGTGCTGCTCATTCCCACATGATTGCCAATACTGATATTTGCCCCGGATTCTGCATAAATAAAGCCTTCGTTATTGGCACAAAGTGGATTGCGATGCCCTCCACTTGACATATAAAAATAATCGCCTATACTTACACCCGCTTGTGGTGAAACATTAATGCCGATATGACCATGAATCACACAATGCTTGCCAAATGTTATTCCGTTAAATCTTAGCTTAACGATATTCTTATATCTGCTAATCAGGTTGTAAACACGTCGCAATTTGATTGTTATTGGCTGCATATTCATCAAGCCACCCTCCTTTCACTTTGGCTTGAATAAACATACTTTTCTGAATATGTAGCGTTAACGTATCTTAACCTTTCGGGGGGGGTAATTTTGAACAACTTTCGTTTTATGTATATCCTAAATAAAGAGGACGGACAAATCAATTTCATCGTTTCTTTGAAAATTAATGAGAATGTAATTACAGGCTGCTTATGCACTACCATACAAACAGGGTATTCTTTCTTGTGTTTTAGCTGGATAAAGTCTGCACCAAAAACATAATTCAGTTCAGGATAAAGTCCTCCCAATCCAGGATCATAATGTGCTTTAATCTTATATTTTTTTGTAAGCAGGCTCAATATTGATTGGTCTTCTCGGTGTGCCATATAAGGCATATATGTTTTTTCGGGTGACATAAGGCTTGTATCTTGGCAATAACGCAGCCATTCGGAGACCAAAGTCATCGTTTCGTTTGATTTTCTTATTGCCAGGAATGTAGCTACACGTTGCGGAGTTTCCGTATAAATCTCATCTTCACAGCCCATCTTTGCAAAACACAAAGGCTTGGTGAAATTTCTTTCAATCAATGGCAAGTCGCATACCCAAACATTTGAACCTGTCATCGACTTTATAATATGGTTCACATTCCTGAAAATAAAAGCTCCTGCATCGCAATAAAAAATAATATCACCAAACGCAACATTATTTAATGCCTTGTTTATTATGTACGGCTTCCATAGCCATAATCCTGCACCACGGCTGTATGAAAAAATCTTTGCATTTTTTGCCTTGAACAAATCGTCTACATCTTTAGGTGAATATGCTATGGCTTCATCGAATTTACCGAAACGTCTTGCCATAAAAACAGAGAAATCACGTGCTTGCCTGAATTTTTCATCACCGTATGTGATAAATACTTTCTTCATCTTATTTCAGTATGTGGATTTTCATTAAAACACATTTTACAACATACTTGAACTTTGTATAAAAAAGCGGTGCAATATAGAAGTGCAATGCTTCTATTGTCTTTCTTGTTCCAATTTTGTCACAATGCCTTATAAGTTTTAATGCTTCTTGGCGTAACAACCTTTTGTTCCCCCTGTAAAAAGTCTTAAAGTCATCGGTAAATAATTCTTTCCGTGAAAAGAGTATTGTGTCTTTCAGACAATTGAAAATCCTTGCCTTGAATTTCCAGTAATCTTCTCTTCTCACTTCGTCATTGCAAAACTTATCAAGCCGTTTATATATCTTCACAAGATCATAGTTCATCTTCGGTTTACGTGAAGACATGATAGACCCTGAATCTCTCAATAAATAAATGTAGACAGACTGCTGTAGCATCAAGAAGGATTGTGCCTTGTATAACATCCTATGGCTGAAATCACCGTCTTCATGGTAGACACCTTCCATATACCAAAGGTCGTTGTCTATTAAGAACTGCCTTCGCAGAATATACCTTTGGCAAGCCCCAATATTATATCTATCGAACAAATAATCCCGACTTGTCTTATAATCTTTTTTGGGGGTAAATTCAATCGAGCAAGTGCCATCACTTTCTTTTTTCTGCAAAAGAACGGTTGCAATACAATCATTTCCTTTGTGGGTGTCAATAGCTTCTAAAACATATTGCAATCCACCTTCTGCTATCATATCATCACTATCGACAAACCAGACATAATCACCATTTGCAATTTTAAGACCAGCATTACGAGCGGCGCTTAATCCTTGGTTTTCTTGATTTATAATTCTTAGGTTATTATATTTCCTATAACCATTTACAATGGTCATCGAATTATCAGGCGTTCCATCATTAACGACAATAACCTCTACTTCATTTTGCAAAGACGTAAGTTGGGAAAATATACTTTCTAAACATTTTCCAACATACTTCTCAACGTTGTAGACTGGAATGATGATTGAAAGTTCAATTTGACTATTTTTCATCAAGCGAGTTCTTTTCTGTATTTTGAAAATAAATGTCCCTTCTCCTTAGAAACCGCGCTGGTACCCCCCCCCAGACCTCATATGGAGGTATATCCTTCGTGACTACAGCTCCTGCTGCTATTATACTATCATTGCCAATTGTAACCGGAGCACAGATTACAGTATTTGCGCCCAAAAAACATCTTTCGCCAATATAGACATCTCCAACTGTATAATGAGATATATCTTTCTGTTTTGCATCAAGATAATGAGTGAGAATTTTACATCCCATAGTTATAGCCGTACACTTTGCTATGTGTATTTTTTCTGGATGCATGGAGTCAAAAATTACATTTTCACCAATATGACTCCATTCTAAATCCACGTCTACACCAGCCAATTTAGCCATTCTTGGGCGAACAGCCTTTGACGGCCATATGCTCCATTGCATAACTGAAAGTATGAACTTTTGAAAAAATCTTTTCATTTTATTTTAGTATTTATCCCATAAAATCCTGTACGGATGGTTTTCGCCCATATCGTTCAAGTAATATAAAAACATCGTGAAATACGTAATATAAGACAAGCAGATCAAAACATATGGAACGCCTTTTTTTAATTTATAATGAGCATAAAGTACACCAAGTGAAATAGGCACTGCCATTTGTACATATAGCAAAATACGAGACAAAAGTTCCTGTTGACATATTGGATAAAGAATATATGAAATTATTGCTGCATAATGGAAATATTTATAATTTCCATACAAATCTTTTATTTTATCAGAATAAAATACACATACCATATTTACAAGCATCAAAATCCACGTATAAGTTGTCCCATACATAGAATCAGAAAATTCACGGATATTATAGACATTGCTGTTTCCCATCTGGAATATTGACGAGAACCCAGCCGTCAAATTCAGGAATCGATCCAAGAAAAACTGTGTGGCAATGTTAGAAAGTAATATAAGTACAATATACATCCAAACATTGATTTCTTTTCGAGCCATTAAAATAACAGCAAAAGCGAATGCAATAAATGTAACTGCGGACGTATGAAAAAGTACAGCAACAACTGCACAAATAAAAGCTGTTTTGCGCTTATTTTTGAACCAAGAATAAACGCCTAAATAAAGGAAAGAAATTGCAATGTATTGCCTGTAAATATTTAACGACAATAGGAACATAATTGGATACCAAGCTATAATAATATAAGGCATCGCTCTGCCATATAGCGAAGATATTTTCAGTAATGAATACACAATTAAAGCCGAGACTAGAATAAAAAAGGTACAATGCCATAATCCCAAAGAGCACAAGGCCGTAACAGTTTCCTTAAAAAACCATTCTGAATGTTCCGCCCAATAATTGGATACCTCCTTGCTTGCATCGACAACAAAACCGTAGTAAGCCAACCAATCTGCTCCAGTGTCATAGGCTAACCCTCGAACTAAAACAGTCAGTATAAAGGCGATAACTAAATTTGAAGTCCAATGAATTGTTATTTGCTGAATTCCTTTCCTATATATATAATGTTGTCTCAATAAGGCAAATGGTATCAGCAATAGAGATAAGGTATATATAATTACATTGCTGTTCATTGTGCAAGATGTAATTTACGGAAAATTCTAAATAATATTTGTTTATCATCAAGGCCAAGCATTGACCAAAAGCGAGATTCATTTTGTCTGTACTTCGGTAGCCACGTCCCTGAAAAGTGGTGTATTGAATATGTATTTTTTGTCACAAAAATCCGTTTTGTATCAAAATTTATAGGACTGAAATAATCCATATCATACACCTTTACGTCATTCCAGGCATTATCTGATAATATCTCACTTATTACCAATGTATTGGGCGTGGTGTTTAAATTTCCACCTGCATTAACAAATGAAATATCTTTATAATATTCCAAGCATTTTTGTATGAATTGATTACGAGGTTCCGCACCGATTACAGAAGTTCCAATTCTCCTTGATTTATCATCTTCCAACCCCAAAAACATTTTATTCGATAAAAATACATCAAAATTTTTCAACACTTCAACATCTGTGTCAAAATAAATTCCACCTGTTACATATAAAGCATAAAGCCTACATACATCAGATACAAAAGCATACTTTTTATTATCATAAGCCTCTTTTACAAAAGTGAATATCCCAATATCGAAATTACTTTCATTCCATTCTTTTATTTCATAATCAGGCATTTTGTCTTTCCATGTCTGTATGTATCTTAACACGCTTTTAGGTTTGGGTTTACGACCAAACCAACAATAATGAATAATTTTAGGTATTTGCATCGGATTTTCCGCTCCCAAACGGTGATGCAAAATAACGTACGATAAAAAGCTACAGGCAAAAGGTTGGATTTGCGGGGCAGAAAAAGGTTGATTTTTGCCGCTTTTTATCGTACGTATTTTCGCCCCGCACGGCCCTTTTCAGCAGACCCGGGCGACCGTCAGCGCGTCGACCGAACGGACGCCGGCCTTTTTCAGCGCGGCGGCGCATTCCTTTAAGGTGGAACCGGTGGTCAGAACGTCGTCGATCAGCACCACTCTTTTGCCGGCAAGCTTTTCGGGATGCGGAACGGAAAAGGCGTTTTTCACGTTTCTGACCCGCTCAAAACCGGAAAACTCCACCTGCGGGCGGGTTTTCCTGTGACGGACAAGAGAAAAGCAGTCGACCGGCAGCCCGGTATAGCGGCCGAGTTCGCGGGCCAGAAGCGCCGCCTGATTGTAGCGTCTTTTGACCAGCCGGGTATAATGAAGCGGCACCGGCACGATGACGTCGACCCCGGCTTTGAAAATATCCTCGCCCGCCACTTTCAGCATGGCCGCCAAAAGCCGCGCATTTTCGGTCCGGTCCATAAATTTGAAAGCCAGAATCAGATTCTTGGAAGCCTCGTCATAACAGAGGGCCGAACGGCTCAGACGGAAAGGGAAACGTTTTTTGCGCAGACAGGACGCGCACAGCATTTTGCCCCGCGCTTCCTTTTCGCTCAGCGGATGACCGCATTTTCTGCAATAGGGCGGAAAAATAAAATTGAGTTCGTTTAAGCATTTTTCGCACAGTTCTCCCTCAATTGTCAGAATCTGTCCGCATTTGCGGCAGCGACGGGGCAGTATGCTGTCGAGCAGCAGGCGAAAAAGCTTTCCGATCATGGTCTAAAGCCGCAGTTTTTGCAATTCCCCGTGCACGTCGCTGATTTGTTCGACCACGGTGATGCCGGCGTCCGCCAGCGCCTTTTTCTTGCGGCCCGCGCCGATGCGCGCGCCGCCCTGTCCGTTTGCCATGCCG
>OHIY01000868.1_pt1 | contig 14000 bp, 10 predicted proteins | sample 1568351 | NCBI WGS metagenome assembly OHIY01 (sample SAMEA3879547, study PRJEB24766) | human gut metagenome | biome: human-associated habitat; feature: feces | place: USA | collected 1985/1987 | reverse complement strand
TCCTGGAGTAATTAAAAGTTAAGAATTAAAAGAACTGCCGCCTGGTCGTTTGCCATGCATATTTCCTTAATTCTTAACTTTTATCACTTAATTGTCTTTTTCCTCTCTTCCGCCTTTTTCAAGGCAAAATCGTAAGCCTGATAATAATATTTTATGAAATTACTCCAAAGGGCCTTATGCGATAGTTTATCAGCATTGTCACGCGACTTTTTCACATCCGCAGGCGTAAAGTTTGAATATTCAGCGACTGTATCCTTTATTTTATCAGCCACTTCGGAATAATTATAATCAGTGCGGTGTATTACCTTTACGCCATCGGTGATTTCACCGTATCTGCCGAGTTCTGAATTAACCCACAAGCCGAAACCGGCAAGGTCGGACGTGATACATGGCACCTTGAACGCTATCGCCTCAAGAGGCGTATATCCCCACGGTTCATAATATGACGGATATATGCAAAGGTCGTTACCGAGCACAAGGTCATAATACTTCATGTTGAACACTCCGTCCTCTCCGTTCAGGTAGCATGGAAGGAAGATAAGCTTCACCTTGTCGTCCTTGCGATTCTGCATATCGAGGTACTTCATCATGTCAAGCACATTGTCGTGGCTCATATTATGGAGCCAATGTGTAAGCATTGGGACGTGCAATGGAGTGTCGTATTTACGTCCCGAGACAAGTCGGTCTATCAGGTCTTGCCGCGGTTCGCCAACCCATCCCGGCACCTCGATGAACGCAATAACATTCTTCTTTAGGCGATTGTCCCTCAACAGACGGTTCATAGCCTCGATATACACGTCCACGCCCTTGTTGCGGAATTCATACCTGCCGCTTGTTGATACGACAAGCGTATTCTCGTCGTCAATCTCCATTCCGAGCAAAGCGTTGGCAACATCGAAAATACGCTTGCGGGCAGCCTTGCGTTTACGTGTAAACTGCGCACCCTTTGGCACAAAATCATTCTCGAAACCATTGGGAAGTACAAAGTCCACAGGTTTGTCAAGCAGTTCTTTACACTCGTTTGCAGTAATCTCGCTTACCGTAGTGAAACAGTCAACATACTTCGCCGTCTGTTTCTCTATGGAATGCTTGCTCTGCATGTTAAGTTCACCGGCCATCTGGTCGCCGTTATAAGCGAACAGATAGTCATATAAAGGCTTATTGTTTCCGGCAATGCTACGGCCTATGCTCGTTGCATGCGTGGTAAACAACGTTGCCACTTGCGGTAACTTATGGTTGATATAGAGCAGTCCGAGCCCAGTCATCCATTCATTGCCGTGATATATAACTTTCTTTGTGTCGTCAAGATAATAGCCATAAAAGCTCTCCACCACCTTAGCCGCGGCATACGAGAACATCGACGCCTCGTCATAATCGCCGTAGGCATGGAGGCTGTCTACGCCGTATAGCTCCCACAAGCGGGTATATATCTCGTTCTTGTCATTATAGTATTTGCTGAAATCCACGAGGACCGCCACCGGCTCTCCCGGCACCATCCACCGCCCTATCCTGACGGAGAGTCCGTCATGCTGCGCCTGCGCCTTCCAGTCATTGAAAAGCGCTTTATCTTCTTTGAAATATGGATTATCACCTTTAAAAACGTCCGGACCTATAAAAATAATTCTGTCTTTCAATACGGTTTGCAATGTCTTGGCCCTTGTCGAAAGGACCGTATATATACCTCCTACCTTATTGCAAACCTCCCAACTTGACTCAAATATATAGTCGGGCAATAAAACTCCTGTCGCCATCGTATATTTCTTAAAAATAATGCGTGCAAAGATAATAATTTTTATTACAAAACAAAAAGTGCCTTATAAAAATTTTTATAAAACCCATGTTTTCTTGACATACATAAATTGCCATATCACAACTGTATAAAAGGGCGGTACATATGCCGCCACACGCTCATCATGCCACAATGTCCGCATTGGGGCGGAAATGCTTTCTTTTTGATTTTCAACAAAGTCTCAGAATCGAGTTATTTTAAAAATAAAAACGACAGGACGCAAATAAGCGAAAATAGAGCGTGCACATGCTAATAGACTGCAATACAGCCCATTACATTACACAGCACAACATCTGTGCAATAAAAATCACCGTAAAAAGGGTGAAACATGACCGTTGCAAACACAAAAAGCCGTCCATTATCCCGGCAAAGACCGTAAACGACACGACAATAAACGGCCTTTTATTACTAAAAAACAACTCAATAAAGACAAAATTGACGGAAATACAGAACAAATACGGCAGTATCCAAACGTAAAAAAAGAACAATCCACGGACTTTGTTTTTCCTGGTTCAGTCATTAAGGCAGACAAAGCCGATATGACAAAATGACAACAACAAGTGGCATAATGGATACAAAGTGACTACACAAAACATGCCCAAATAACGGTATCCAGCAAAACCGGCATATCCCAAAACGGCCCGTTAACCAGCAAGTAGCGCCATTCAATAAAGCTAAATATTGACACAGCATAATAAAAATAGTCAATAATAATATTGGCACAATATTTGTATAGAATAAAATGTGTATCTTTGCACACGGGAAACGAATTACAAGCAGAAGGCGTACAAAAGCCGCCAAAAGGCGAGACAACTCCCGTAAAGGCAGGCACTATACGTAAAAAGATAAAAACAGGAGAAATACATGACCAGTCAATTTTCACCAAAAGTATCTCAAATACTGGCGTTCAGCCGCGAGGAAGCCGCACGGCTTGCCAGCAGGTCGGTAGGACCCGAGCACTTATTGCTTGGCATCCTGCGTGACAAGACAGGCCCTGTGCATGAATTATTCGTAAAATCAGACATCAATTTCCAATCAATAAAAGACGAGCTTGAGCAGAAGGTGCGTGAAGAGGACATTGCGCAACCTTTGCGCACGCATGAACTCGTACTGAACGAAAAAGCCAGCAACATCCTGAAACTGGCTGTGCTCGAAGCACGCATACAATCCAGGCAGATGGTAGACGAGCAGCATTTACTGCTCGCCATACTTCATGACCAAGTGAACAACGGCGCAAAAGAAGTACTTGAATTTAACAACATGAACTACGAGGACGCACTGACATATTTCCAGCAGGCGGCTAACATACCCAATGACGGAATCAGCATGCCCGACAAGGATGAAGATGACGAAGACGGTATGCTCAGCATAAACGGCGACAATTCACAAAAAGCAAGACAGCAAGGCACAACAACAAGCGTTCACCGCCCTACGGGCAAAACCCCCGTACTTGACAACTTCGGTACAGACCTGACAAAGGCTGCCTCGGAAGGGAAACTCGACCCCGTTGTAGGACGTGAACGCGAAATACAGCGAGTAACCGAAATCCTTTGCCGGCGCAAGAAAAACAATCCGGTATTAATTGGCGAGCCCGGCGTAGGAAAAAGCGCCATCGTAGAAGGATTGGCACAGCTGATATGCGCCCACCGCACGTCTCCGGTCCTGTTTAACAAAAGAATAATAAACCTCGACATGGCAGCCATCGTGGCAGGCACGAAATACCGAGGCCAATTCGAGGAGCGCATAAGGGCACTCGTCAAGGAAATAGAACAAAATCCGGATGTAATCATCTTCATAGACGAAATCCACACACTCGTAGGCGCAGGATCCACACCTGGCTCAATGGACGCAGCCAACATGCTGAAACCGGCACTCGCACGCGGCACCATACAGTGCATCGGCGCAACAACACTTGACGAATACAGGAATTCGATAGAGAAAGACGGAGCGCTGGAGAGACGCTTCCAGAAAGTAATGGTTGAACCGACCACCGCCGACGAGACTGTAGCCATACTCAGGAACATCAAAGACCGCTACGAACACCACCATCATGTGGAATACTCTGATGACGCCATTCTGGCGTGTGTCAAACTGACAGACAGATACGTGACAGACCGCGCCTTCCCAGACAAGGCCATCGATGCTCTCGACGAAGTCGGCGCACGCGTTCATCTTCAGCACGCCCAAATGCCTCCGGAAATAAGCGAAAAAGAGAAAGAAATCAGCTATGTCAAGGAAAAGAAGCAGGCAGCTGTGCGTAACCAGAACTTTGAATTGGCCGCAAGTTACCGCGACAAGCAGGTAGAACTTGAAAACGAGCTGAAAGAGCTGCAGGACAAATGGACTAATAACGAAATCGGCAGCCGCGACATCATTACTGACAAAGATGTAGCAGACGTCGTTTCGACGATAACAGGAGTCCCCGTACAACGCATTGCCGAGGCAGAGGGCACCCGACTGAAAAACATGGGTGAAGAACTGAAAAGCGCCGTCATAGCCCAAGACAAGGCCATTGAAAAAATGGTAAAAGCCATACAACGCAACCGCGTGGGGCTGAAAGAAGCAAACCACCCAATAGGGGCGTTCATGTTCCTTGGCCCTACAGGCGTAGGCAAAACGTATCTCGCAAAAAAGCTTGCTGAATGTATGTTTGGCAGCAGCGACGCTCTCATACGTATTGACATGAGCGAATACAGCGAGAGCTTCAACACGTCAAGGCTTGTCGGAGCGCCTCCGGGATATGTAGGATACGAGGAAGGCGGCCAACTTACGGAAAAGGTACGCCGTCACCCCTACTCTATCGTATTGCTTGACGAAATCGAGAAAGCTCACGGCAACGTGTTCAACATGCTGTTGCAAGTGCTTGACGAGGGTCGCCTTACCGACGGCAACGGACGTCTGATAGACTTCCGCAATACGGTAATCATAATGACCAGCAACGCCGGTACACGCCAACTAAAGGAATTCGGGCGTGGCGTTGGTTTCACGGCTGGCGGAAGCATGGGGCTGAGCCTGAACGAGAACGACAAGGAGTATGCACGCAGCATAATACAGAAGAGCCTGAGCAAACAATTCAGTCCAGAGTTCCTTAACCGCCTTGACGAAATAATCACATTCGACCAGCTTGACCTCAACGCGATAAAGAAAATCATTGACCTTGAGCTTAATGGTTTGAATAAACGTGTAGAAGAGCTTGGATACAAACTCGATATAACTGACAAGGCAAAAGAGTTCGTGGCAATGAAAGGCTACGACGTGCAATTCGGCGCACGGCCGTTGAAACGTGCCATCCAGAACTACATCGAGGACGGCGTATGCGAACTCCTGCTCGACGGCAAACTTACAGCCGGCGACATAATCAAAATTGACAAGAATCCGGAAAAAGAGGAACTTGTATTCAATTAAGGGTCAAGAATTAAGAGTTAAGAAAATATGACTTGGAGTTTTAATTGTAAGCGTATTTTTCTTAACTCTTAATTCTTAACTTTTAAATTATCTTACGGTTATGTGGAAGCACCCTTGCTTCACCTCGTATTTTATATAGCAACGCTTGTTCTCGCGCATATCACGCAACACTTCACTAAGCACCCATTTCAAGGTGTCATTACGTACGGCCCTACGTGGCTGGTCTGCGGAAGGGCTCACGGTTTTATAACGGTTATAACAAATATCAAAAGTTGTACCGTACATATGGCATGAGTTTTCCGTTGCGTTGCCATTATACTGTCTCAGATTTTTCACGTCTGCACGCGAGCGTAGCACGCTTGTTACTATTATCTGATGCAGAGGTATGCCCTTGATTTGCAGACTATCATAATAAGCCCGGCCTATGTCGTTCAGCAAGATGGCCGCACGAGGTACAAGATAAGGAATACTGCTACGCAACGGATCTATATGAAAATACGGACTTGCCCCGACAAAAACCAGCTCCTTCTTACGGTGTTCGGCATCTTTTCTGTCCTCAACAGGCTTTACTCCGTAATAGTTCGCGGCCATAAGCTGTACGTCATTATTATCAGGAAAGGTACGACTAAAACCGGGCACGCTGTTTATACGGTGCTTAACAATATTGCCCTTGCCATCAAAAAACGACGGTAGAGGAAAACCCGTTGCTGCATTTACAGGCTTAATAGACACCGGAACGTGAAGAGCAGCAGTATCATCAGTTTTATCGTCAACAGACTTCCGCACTTCATTTGCCAACATCGCCTCTTTAGTTCTGTCTTCTGCGACTGACGGAAAAATCAACCTGACAAACGCCAGGACAACTACAATTACGACGAAAGATGCCAAAAACTTATTCTTGGCTCCTTTTATACGAAAAGATGAAAAGCGAGCCTTCCACCGTAAAAAATCATTATAATTAAATATCATTTATTGAGTCCGCTTGAACAAATATATTGCAAAAGTAATGTAAACAAGCGGAATATCAAAACAAATAAGGTGTTTTGTCACATTGACGAGATGATTTAATGAAATCAAGATACTTATGAACAACATTAAAAAAGAAAAGGAAAAACAGCGTAATATTAAAAATATTCAGTAATTTTGCACAATAATTTTAATTGTCGGTAAAATTGATAGAGAAGCATATCGTACTTGAAGATATTGACCCTGTTGTGTTATATGGGGCCAACAATTCACATCTGCAAATAATCAAGGCATTATATCCCAAACTTAGAATTGTTGCACGCGACAACGTGATGCGTGTACTTGGTGATGAAGAACAGATGGCTGTATTCGAGGAGAATATAGAAAAAATACGTTTGCATGTTCTGAAATACAACTCTATTAATGACGAGGATATACTGGATATCATAAAAGGGAAAAAGACCAATGATGACACCGCAAAGGATGTTGTGGTATACAATATATCAGGAAAACCGATAAAAAGCCGTAGCGAAAATCAGCAAAAGCTTATCGATGCTTATGATAAAAACGACATGATATTCGCAATCGGGCCGGCCGGAACTGGTAAAACTTACCTTAGCATTGCTCTCGCAGTGAAAGCCCTGAAGGAAAAAACGGCGAAGAAAATCATATTGAGCCGTCCTGCTGTTGAAGCAGGGGAAAAACTGGGATTCCTGCCAGGAGACATGAAGGAAAAAATCGACCCATACCTCCAACCATTGTACGACTCTTTGGAAGACATGATTCCAGCCGTTAAGCTACAAGACATGATGGAAAAGCATGTCATACAAATAGCGCCGCTCGCATTCATGCGAGGACGGACGCTAAGTGATGCCGTAGTAATATTGGACGAAGCGCAAAACACTACCTCCGCACAGATACGCATGTTCCTTACAAGAATGGGATGGAACACCAAGATGATAATAACCGGAGACTTAACCCAGATAGACTTACCACACGGAACATTAAGCGGACTTCGTGAAGCCGTCGGCATTCTAAAAGGAGTGGAGGGAATATCATTCATAAACATGAACGAAAAAGACATTGTAAGACACAAGCTCGTAACACGAATAGTTCATGCGTATGAAAACGCGGACAAGTTGCATAACGGGAAAAGCCCAAACCACAATAAAGCCGAAAATTCAGAAGAAATACAAGTACCAGAGAAAGTGAGCGATAAATAGCCATCCATGACAATCTGTCGCCCCGCTGCTCACCAACAAAAATAAAAGACAATGAAAGCGTTAACAAGAACAGACTTCCATTTTGATGGACAAAAGAGCGTGTATCATGGTAAGGTACGCGATGTTTACAACATCAACGATGACATTATCGTTATGGTTGCAACCGACAGGATTTCGGCTTTTGACGTAATCCTGCCCAAAGGAATACCGTTCAAGGGACAAGTTCTGAACCAAATCGCATCTAAGTTCCTTGACCAGACAAAAGACATCTGTCCTAACTGGAAACTGGCAACTCCAGATCCGATGGTTACCGTTGGCTTGAAGTGCGAAGGTTTCCGTGTGGAAATGATTATCCGTTCAATCCTGACCGGCTCAGCATGGCGCGAGTATCAAAAAGGTTGCCGTGAAATTTGCGGTGTGAAATTACCTGATGGCATGAGGGAAAACCAACGCTTCCCGGAACCAATCATTACACCCACGACAAAGGCTGATGAAGGACATGACATGAATATCTCGAAAGAAGAAATCATTGCCCAGGGTATAGTCAGCAAGGAAGACTACGAAATAATGGAGGATTATACGCGCAAGATATTCGCACGAGGCCAGGAAATTGCTGCCCAACATGGTCTAATTCTTGTTGATACAAAGTATGAATTCGGAAAGCGTGACGGTAAAGTTTACTTGATTGACGAGGTTCACACACCTGACAGTAGCCGTTATTTCTATGCTGACGGATACGAAGAAAAATTTGAGAAGGGCGAACCGCAGCGCCAGTTGTCTAAAGAGTTTGTACGTCAATGGCTTATTGAGCATAACTTCATGAATGAGCCTGGACAGGTAATGCCGGAAATAACCGACGAATACGCAGAGAGCGTAAGCGAACGTTACATTGAACTGTTCGAACACATTACTGGTGACAAATTCGACAAAGCAGCCGAAGAAAGCGATATTGCCGCACGCATAGAAAAGAATGTAAAAGAGTATCTCGAGAGTTACAAGAATACAGGCAAATAACCAACTAACCGACAAACATGGAGGGAGTATACATTTATAATACTGAGTTGGCCTCCATGTTTGTCACTTAATTATGTATTTTGCCAGCAAGCCACGATGTCATACAAGCAGGAACGCATAACCCCATACAGCAACGGGCAGGAAAAGAGCAAACAGGTAGAGGAAATGTTCGACAACATAGCCCATTCGTATGATGCCCTCAACCATCGCCTCTCATTCGGCATTGACTACTTTTGGAGAAATACGGCAATAAAACAACTAAGACGTTATAAACCGTCTTCTATATTAGACATTGCAACCGGAACGGGAGACTTTGCAATCATGTCGGCAAAAAAATTATGTCCAAAAAACATTGTCGGAATAGATATTTCTGAGGGCATGATGCGTATCGGAATGTTGAAAGTTAAAAAGGCAGGACTCGAAAATGTGATATCATTTGAAAAGGAAGATTGTGAACACCTATCATTCAACGATAACAGTTTCGATGCCATAACAACGGCTTTCGGAATAAGAAATTTCCAAAACCTCGATGCATGCCTAAAGGAAATGTGCCGAGTATTGAAAAAGGGAGGCCATGTAAGTATTCTGGAATTAAGCAGTCCGCTACATTTCCCCATGAAACAACTCTTTTGGATATATTCACACACCCTGCTTCCTCTATATGGTAAACTTATATCAAAAGACAAAAATGCGTATAAGTACCTTATCAACACCATTGAATCATTCCCGCAAGGAGAAGAGATGGTAGGGATATTCAAGAAAGCCGGATTCTCGGAAGCCAGATTCAGGCGCCTTACATTCGGTATATGCACTTGTTATTTAGCTATCAAATAATTCAATAATTATGGATAAATACGGACTGATCGGTTACCCGCTGGGGCACTCATTTTCAATAAACTACTTCAACGAGAAGTTCAAAAACGAGAATATCGATGCAGAATATATCAATTTCGAGATTCCTACCATCGATTCGCTACCAGAAGTATTAGCTTTAAACCCTGAATTAAGAGGCCTCAATGTCACAATTCCGTACAAGGAAAAAGTAATTAGCTTCCTCGACGCAGTAAGTCCCGAGGCGCGAGCCATCGGTGCCGTAAACGTAATCCGTGTAGAACACAAAGGCAACGCAACAAGACTGAAGGGATATAACAGTGACGTCATAGGTTTCACCAAGAGCATTGAACCTTTACTTGAGCGTTTTCACAAGAAAGCCCTGATACTCGGTACCGGAGGCGCATCAAAAGCAATTAATTACGGCCTTAAGTCGCTGGGGCTGGAAACGATTTTCGTCAGCAGATATGAACGTCCTGGCACAATACAATACGACAAGATAACTCCTGATGTTGTAAAAGAATACAATGTCATCGTAAACTGCACTCCGTGCGGAATGTATCCGCACACTGACGAATGTCCTGAACTACCCTATGAGGCAATGGACAGCAAGAATCTTCTATACGACTTGTTATACAACCCTGACCAAACATTATTCATGAAAAAAGGGGCCGCCAGGGGTGCTACCGTAAAGAACGGTCTGGAAATGCTTTTATTACAAGCATTCGCAAGTTGGGAATTCTGGAATGAGGACAAATAATACAAAAAATAAGCCGTAGGCGACCGATTTAGCGCCCGGTATATACACCTGAACCGTAAACAACATAACCATAATTAAAGACAATGGACTCACATAACCGTTACATGATGCGTGGCGTCTCTGCAGCCAAGGAGGACGTCCACAACGCCATAAAGAATATAGATAAAGGAATATTCCCGCAAGCCTTCTGCAAAATAATACCTGACATACTTGGCGGCGACCCTGAATATTGCAATATCATGCATGCAGACGGCGCCGGTACAAAATCGTCATTGGCGTACACATACTGGAAAGAGACTGGTGACCTTAGTGTATGGAAAGGCATTGCGCAAGACGCGCTGATTATGAACACTGACGACTTGCTGTGCGTCGGGGCTGTGGACAACATTCTGGTGTCAAGTACAATAGGGCGCAATAAAATGCTTGTTCCGGGAGAAGTAATATCAGCCATAATCAACGGAACAGACGAGCTTCTGGCCTCCATGCGGGATATGGGTATCGGTATATACGCAACTGGAGGAGAAACGGCGGACGTTGGCGACTTGGTCAGAACCATCATCGTTGACTCGACAGTAACATGTAGAATGAAACGCGCTGATGTAGTCAACAATGCCAACATACGTCCCGGGGATGTTATCGTCGGACTTGCTTCATTCGGCCAAGCTACCTATGAGCATTCTTACAATGGAGGAATGGGCAGTAATGGACTTACAAGCGCACGCCATGACGTATTTGCAAAATACATAGCTGAAAAATATCCCGAGAGCTATGACCACGCCGTTCCGGAAGAACTCGTGTACAGCGGTCATTACAAACTTACCGACCAATTACCCGACGTACCGGTAAACGTAGGCCGGCTGGTGTTATCCCCCACCCGCACTTACGCCCCTGTTATCAAGAGAATGCTCGACAAGCTTAGGCCTGAGATACACGGCATGGTACATTGCACCGGCGGGGCTCAGACAAAAGTGCTCCACTTTGTCAACGACAATTGCCGCGTAGTCAAGGATAACATGTTCCCCGTACCTCCACTCTTCAGGATTATAAAGGAGCAGAGCGGTACTGACTGGCAGGAAATGTACAAGGTTTTCAACATGGGACACAGGATGGAAATATACGTTAGCCCAGAAATCGCGGATAAAGTGATAGAGATAAGCAACAGCTTCAACATAGCCGCCCAAGTGATAGGCCACATTGAAGAAGGCAACAAGAGCCTGACCATAAAATCAGAATTCGGAGAATTCAATTATTAAAAGTAAAGAGCAAAAGATAATATGCCCGACAACAACAGCATTCTTGAGAAACTCAAAGGGCTTGAAAGCCGATACGAGGAAATATCGACCCTGATAACCGACCCTTCAGTAATTGCCGACCAGGAAAGGTATGTCCGCCTTACACGTGAGTACAAGGACTTGGACGACATAATGAAGGCCCGTAAAAAATATATTGCTTGTCTTGGAGCAATCAAGGAAGCGAAGGATATACTTGCCAACGAGAGCGACCCCGACCTTAAGGACATGGCACGCGAGGAACTGCAGGCTAACGAGGCCTTGCAACCTAAGATAGAGGAGGAAATAAAAATCGCCCTTGTGCCGAAAGATCCCGAGGACGCAAAAAATGTGCAGATGGAGATTCGCGCCGGTACAGGAGGCGACGAGGCGGCCCTCTTCGCGGGAGACTTGTTCCAGATGTACAAAAAATTCTGCGACTCGATGGGATGGGTACTCTCCGTAACAAGCGTCAGTGAAGGGGCTGTAGGCGGATATAAGGAAATAGATTTTGCCGTAAGCGGCGACAACGTGTACGGCACGTTAAAATACGAATCGGGCGTGCACCGTGTACAACGCGTGCCAGCTACCGAGACACAGGGGCGAATGCACACAAGCGCCGCCACCGTGGCAGTACTGCCAGAAGCCGACAAGTTTGAAGTTAACATCAACGAAGGTGACATCAAATGGGACACGTTCCGCAGTTCCGGAGCTGGTGGCCAGAACGTCAACAAGGTAGAGTCTGGAGTACGACTGCGCTATCCATGGAAAAATCCCAATACAGGCGAGGTAGAGGAAATACTAATCGAGTGTACCGAAACCCGCGACCAACCAAAGAATAAAGAGCGCGCTCTCTCACGCCTGCGCACTTTCATATATGACCGTGAACACCAAAAGTACGTCGACGACATAGCAAACAGGCGCAAGACTCTCGTCTCGACGGGCGACCGCAGCGCTAAAATCAGGACCTACAACTTTCAACAAGGTCGCGTGACCGACCACCGTATCGGATTCACCACACACGACCTGCAAGGCTTCCTCAACGGCGACATCAAGGACATGATCGACGCACTGACCGTAGCCGAGAACGCCGAAAGAATGAAGGAGGCCGAACTATAAGCACCTGACAACACGGACACAGTTGCCACCCACGGTAACCGTCACTGTATAATCATTAACCACTATATCACCCACAAATCATGACAAGACAACAGCTCATCGAACACATCTTCACGAAAAAGACATTCCTCTGCGTCGGCCTCGACACAGACATCAAGAAGATACCCCAGCATTTGCTGGGTAACGACGACCCCATCTTCGACTTCAACAAAGCCATCATTGACGCTACCGCCAAATACTGCATAGCTTACAAGCCCAACCTCGCCTTTTACGAGTGCATGGGCACCAAGGGGCTGTCGGCGTTCGAGCGCACCGTAGAATATCTTAAAGAGACATATCCTGACCATCTAATCATAGCCGACGCCAAACGCGGCGACATTGGCAACACGTCGGCCATGTACGCAAGGACTTTCTTCGACGGATACGACATCGACGCGCTAACCGTAGCCCCCTACATGGGAGAGGACAGCGTAACGCCGTTCCTTGAGTACGAAAACAAATGGGTCATCCTGCTGGCACTGACGAGCAACAAGGGCTCGCACGATTTCCAGCTGACGACTGACCAGGACGGCGAGCGCTTGTTCGAGAAAGTAATACGCAAGTCGCAAGCATGGGGCACGCCCGACAACATGATGTACGTAGTCGGTGCCACCCAGGGCAAGATGTTCCAAGACATACGCATGCTCGCCCCAGACCACTTCCTCCTGGTGCCAGGAGTCGGGGCGCAAGGCGGCAGCCTGCAGGAAGTGTGCAAATACGGTATGACCGACGACTGCGGACTTATAGTGAACAGCAGCCGCGGCATAATATACGCCTCGGGCGATACCGACTTCGCTCAAGTCGCAGCCATCAAGGCCATGGAACTGCAGCGGGAAATGGCAACCGAACTGGATAAGGTCAACAGATAGGCGGAATGGAGGGAAGCAACACCGGCAAGATAATCAACGACCCCATCTTCGGGTTCATCAATATCCCTCATGGGCTGCTACTCGACATCGTCGAGCACCCTCTGATGCAGCGTCTCACGAGAATACGCCAACTCGGGCTGACGTCAATGGTCTACCCATCGGCCCAACACACCCGCTTCCAGCATTCGCTCGGCGCCTACCACCTCATGAGCGAGGCCATCGCTACGCTGACGCAGAAAGGAGTGTTCATCTTCGACAGCGAGGCCGAGGCCGCAGGGGCCGCCATACTCATGCACGACATCGGCCATGGCCCATTCTCCCACGTGCTCGAGCGCACTCTCATAAGCGGAATAAGCCACGAGGAGATATCGCTGCTCATGATGGAACAGGTCAACCGCGAAATGAACGGCCGACTGAACCTCGCCCTCAAGATATTCAAGGACGAATACCCCAAGAAGTACCTCCACCAGCTCATAAGCAGTCAGCTCGACATGGACCGCCTCGACTACCTGCGCCGCGACAGCTTCTTCACCGGCGTGACCGAAGGCAATATCGGCTGCGACCGCATAATAAAAATGCTCAACGTCAGCGGCGACAGGCTCGTGATAGACTCCAAGGGGCTTTACACCATCGAGAACTACCTCATGTCGCGCCGCCTTATGTACTGGCAGGTCTACCTCCACAAGACCACCGTGGCGAGCGAGAAAGTGCTCGTCA
>OHIY01000861.1_pt1 | contig 14052 bp, 11 predicted proteins | sample 1568351 | NCBI WGS metagenome assembly OHIY01 (sample SAMEA3879547, study PRJEB24766) | human gut metagenome | biome: human-associated habitat; feature: feces | place: USA | collected 1985/1987 | reverse complement strand
GATGTGCTCAATTTTATGTTGCTGAAAGGCCATCCAACAAAACTGCGGAAGAACCGCCTCTTGCGAATCGATAGGTATTGGTGTATATGACGTATTGCGGCCAAATGACAACGCAAAGGCCTGCAACATGGTTATGCTTCATGCCGTAATCACCGTTGCGCGACACCGTAACGCACCGTAAACGCACTAATATAATAAGGTATATAAGGGTATTTTAACAAAAAACATATCCACCTTTGTTTAGAAGGTGGATATGTTTTAACAATAAAAAGCCCTGTTTATAAGGGTTTTCATGCACAAAGGCACTGGTTTTACACATTTTAATTTTTTTGCAAAAAACTTGTGCAATCCCTTGTGTAATTGGATTTTTATCCGTATCGTTGTAGCGAAAACATATCCACCTTCTAAACAAAGAGGGATAATTGCGCCAAAATACAAAAAATGAACTGTATAGTATGTTTAATTTAAATCAATTAGTCAAATGAAAAGAAAGTTTTTTAGTGCATTGCTCCTGATGACACTTTCGGTGGCATCGGTGGGCATGTTCGTTTCTTGTAAGGACTATGATGACGACATCAACGGCGTACGCGATGACGTCACCAACTTACGGAGCGAATTAACTGGAACCTTGACCGAGTTGCAAAACGAGCTCGATCAGGTAACGACTGACCTTGACGGACGTATTGCTGCGGCAATAGAAGGCAAGGCAGACCAAAGCTACGTTGACGAGCTTAACGCTCAGCGTATCGCTGCCGAAAACCGTATTCAAGAGCAGATTGATGCAATAAACGATGCCTTGGCAAATCTTGACGCCGGTGAAATCCAGGAAGCTATGGAGACGCTGGCTGCTGTTACCGGTCGTGTAGAGGGTGTTGAGAACAGAATTGGAGTCGTTGAGCAAAGCCTTCAGATACAGCAGGCTGCCCTCCAGGGTTTCCTTGAGGATATCCAGAACGCCGGTTTCGAGAACGCAGAGGAACTGATCGCCGCCGTGACCAACGCCCAGAGCGCAATCTCGGCGATACAGGATAAGCTCGATACAACCTCTGACGACGTCGAGACCTTGAAGGGCTTGATGGGTGTTGCGGAAGACGCTTTGGCAACGCTTAACAGCACTGTAAACGGACTTCAGAGCCAAATCGACGCCTTGAGGGCTTATGTTGACAGGATATTGTCAAGCCTCGTCTTCGCTCCAGACTTCTACTATGGTGGTATAGAGGCAATGGAGGCTACGACAATCAACTATACTCCGGTATTATTGAAGAACGACAGCCCGGCCGACAAACCGCTGGCAACGGGTGAGACTTGGACCAGTGCATCGGCTGCAGCAAGCCTTACTCCGGATGTTGTGGCAAGCTATCACATGAATCCTTCTTACTTCGACGTTAACAAGATACAGTCGATGAGCGTTGTTTCCGGCGATAAGGAGTACATCCAGTTGGGCGATACACGTGCGGCAGAGAGCAATCCTACCGTTGTAGACAAGAGCTGGCTTAACTCTAAAGACGGAATGCTCAATGTAACTCTTAACCTTGACGCAAGCAAGATTAAGGACGATAAGGAGCATGTTACCGTGCTTGCTGTACAGGCCCACTTCAACGATAAGGACGGCAAGGACACAACAGTAACCTCTGACTATGCTGCTGTTGCCAAGTCGACAATCACTAATGTAGTGATAGCCGATAATAAGATAGACGACGCTTCCGTATGTACGGCTACAAAGAAGTTCCACATCTACACTACAGCTAAGGAGGCAATTGATGAAGATGCAACCCACGACCTTTTTTATAATGACGCCGATGGTGTTGACCTTATGGAGATTGTAAGGGCTCACTTCGTACGCAACGGTGCCGCAAGCGAGTCTGAGATGGACGATGTTGCCAAGTATGGCATGAAGTGGGAGTTCGCTGAGTCACACTATACAGCCGGTGACAACAAGACCTCTGAGAGTGCTCACATCTATCTGAAGGACAACCGCGTGATAGCATGTACCGTTGACGCTAACGGCAAACCGCAGCCCGGCAACCAGGATAGGTCTTCACTTGACCGTCTGCCTATGGTTCGCGTAACTCTCGTTGACACAACCAAGACTACCAACAACATCGTAGCTGTAGGTTTCATCAAGTTCCATATTACCGAGAAGGCAGCAGAACCTGCTGACGCAATCAACATCGACTTCACTGACGATGGTTACGACCTGAGCTGCACAAACTACAACTTCACCCAGACATGGGCACAGGTTGAGGCACAGGTACTCAGCAAGCTGAACATGTCTAAGGACGAGTTCGAGCAGAACTATACCGTAGAGAAGATTCAAGGTTCACAAACTGACTGCCAACTCTATGCTCACGACGCTCAGGGTAAGCCCGTTCAGTCTACAGAGTATGGAAAAATTACCGAGAAGATCGATAATGAAAACCACGAGACTACCGTCCTTTCATGGGATATCACGGCAGCTGAAATCTATGCAGCAGTATGGGATGCAGCCAAGGGCGAGTATAAGTCTGGCGTTAATCTCGAGACTGGTGTTAAGTTTGTTCCTACCAACAAGCTGAATCCTGAAGTATATGTTTGGTTCCACACAGGCGTAATCACTACTCCGACTGCTTCTTTGAGCAACGAAGACAAGATTAAGGAGAACTGGGCTGCAACCAACGGACAGATGGGCTCAGGCTATGCCGAGATACACAACAACGTAGAGGTTGTAGGCCAGCCGAACGCAGATGACGAGTTCAGCCAAGACATTCTCGCTACCTTCGTTGGCAATGACATCACTTTGTCTGTAACCGGAAGCGACGCGTTCAAGACAGGTCTTGTTTATAAATTCAGGTTCATCATCAGCGACGCTTACGCTACACAGACCGGCCAGTCAGGCACCAAGTACACGATGACTGTATCTAATGACGGCCAGACTCTTTACGCTAACTACAACGGAACAGCTCAGGAAGTTGCCAAGTTGGGTGTTACATTCGACGACGTAACATCTAAGCAGAATATCAACAGCGTGGTACAGTATCAGCATACGCCTTATGCTGAAGACCTCTTGAACGCTGTTTCACACACAGACATCGCCAAGACGGTTACCGCTACGGTTGGTATCTACGCAGTAAACGGCTGTGACATGGAGCTGCCGATAGCTAACAACACGTTCGATATCAAGTTCCTCCGTCCGCTCGACGTAACCGGCGCTGACGCCGTAACGTTCACTGACGCTGTTACTGGTGGTAACAAGAAGGATATGGACGAGCTTGTTGACTTCCTCGACTGGCGTGACTTGTGGGAGAGCCCGACATGGGTTGACTATTACGGTGTAACCGCAATTGCGGCTGACGTTGACGGTATTACAACAACCCTCAACGGCGGAACTCTCGGCCAGACACTGCTCAGCGACGTAACGGACGCAGTTTCATTCGAGTACAAACCGACAGGAGCTACATCTAATTACGGTGGCAAGGACTTCGGTTACCTGTACTACGGTAACAACGGTTCGGTAACCGCAACGTTCCAGATCCGCGTTCCGCTCACGATCACTTACGATTGGGGCAAGATTACGACGGCATACGTTGACATCACAGTACAGCCTACACAGGCTAACCGTGCTGCCCGCCGCTAATATCGCTAATCAAGAAAGAGGAGGTACGTCGTTACGGCGTACCTCTTTTTAACGTTACAATCACTCTATAATTAGCTAACTATGCGTTTGTTGCATTACTCTTGTCTCGCTTTGGTTCTTGCCGTATGCCTTGCCGGGTGCTCCGGAAAGGAGAAGAAGACAGAGGACCATTCAAGGCGGCCTATGATGACTTTGGAACAGAGGGACACCGCTCAGGTGTTCGAGCTGACAAAGAGTTTCCTTGAGTCGCTTAAGGCCAATGATATCGACAAGGCCGTGTCTATGCTTTATTTCCTCGACGCCGACAGGCAGGTTGTACCTTTGCCAGACTCTCTCGTGGAGCGTCAGAAGGTGGTGTTCAGGACGTTTCCCGTGCTGAACTACAAGATTGAGAGCATTATCTTCAATACCGAGACGGACAGCCAGGTAAAGTACACAGTCGAGTTTTTCGAGAAGAAGCCGGGCGATCCGAGGCCCAACACTACGTCGTTCTTCATCAAGCCCATGCGGGTGAAGGGTCAATGGTATCTCACAATGTACGACTCTAATACGAATAATGGCGGACAAAGCGGGATAAAGAACTGAATTTAAATATTTGAGGACATGAAGAAAATCAAGGTTTTATTGGTTGCGCTGCTTGCCACAGCCACTTTGGGGGCTACGGCGCAGACGGCTCCTGACGGCAGCGAGTTTAACGGTCATTGGTTTGTAAGCACCCACGGCGGTATGCAGTACACGCTTGGCGAGGCCTCGTTCGGCGACTTGCTGTCGCCGACGGTGCAGGTTGCGGGCGGTTACCAGTTCACTCCGTGGCTGGCTGCGCGCCTTTCCGTCGGCGCTTGGCAGAGCAAGGGCGGCTTTAACGGGTACATGTTGGACGGCGTAGCTACCAACACTACCTATAAATATAATTACGTGGCACCGGCTGTCGACGTGATGTTCAATCTGTCGAACGCCATCTTCGGGTATAATCCCGACCGTGTGTTCAATGTCAGCGCCTTTGTTGGAGGAGGGGCGAATGTCGGTTTCGGCAACGGCGAGGCAAATGACTTGGCTGCAGCTGGTTACGACATGCGCTACAACTGGACAGGCACGAAGGTGCGTGCGGTAGGCCGTGGCGGACTGGACCTTGACTTCCGTGTGAGCGAGCGCGTAAGCCTCGGCATAGAGGGTAGCGCCAACGTGCTGACAGACCATTACAACTCGAAGAAGGCGGGCAATGCCGACTGGTATTTCAACGTAATGGCCGGCATTACGATTCGCCTGGGCAAGACGCGTAAGCTGGCGCCCGAGCCTGTCGAGCCGGTGGCCGTTCCGGCACCGGTAGTGGAGCAGAAGCCCGAGCCAAGGCCTGAGCCAAAACCCGAGCCGAAGCCAGTGGATAAGGGTATGCGCCGCGACGTGTTCTTCAAAATCAACTCGAGCGAAGTAACTGATGCCGAGATGGCCAAGATTAAGGAACTGGCTCTATATTTAAACAATCATAACGATGCAGTTGTGGAGATTACCGGTTATGCCGACGCAGGCACAGGTACACCGTCGATTAACGAACGCCTGTCGGCCAAGAGGGCCGAAGCCGTGAAACGGATTCTTGTCGGCGACTGTGGCATTGACGTCTCGCGCGTGCGTGTATCGCACAAGGGCGACACCGTGCAGCCGTTTGCCGAGAACGACATGAACCGTGTATCCATCTGCATTATATCCAATTAGTCGATTGCAGGTAGGAGAAGACGGCTTAGCCAGGGCTTGCGAAAGTCCGTTGTCTTCTCCTTTCCCTCTGGCCGCGGCGTTATCGCTGTGGTTACCGGCTGGCAACGAGCCGCAGGGGGAATGTAGCGCATTACCGGCCGTGAGGCCCGTGTGCGCGGAAAATAACTTCTTTATCATGGCGCGGAAGGCATGTTGTCTTCCGCGCCTTTTTGTCACGCCGCCTGCCGTATGGCGGCCGCCGGATAACGTGCTGATAGTCAGCGGGTTTATGAAAAGCCGTATTTCGCATTGCGAAAGACGGCTTTTTGGCGTCTGGAAGATGGCCTTTTAGAAGGTAAAAGGCGGCCTTTTAGCGTGAGGTTGACGGCCTATCGTAATCCATAAGGCTGCCGTGCGTCAGTAGCAGGAGTTCATGTTTGCCAGCAGCATGTGGTTCGCCCGGTCGATTACGGCAGGATCGATGGCCTTGAGGTATATCTTAGTGGTCTTTACGGAGGTGTGGCCCAACGCCTCGCTGATGACGCCGATGGGCACGCCCATGTCCTTCGCCAGGCTTGCCCATGAGTGGCGGGCCACGTACATGGTGAGTTTCGTGCTGAGGTGCAGGCGTGCACCAATCTTGGCCAGCTGGCTGTTGATATAGCGCTGGCGGTTTTTGTACTGCCTGCGCAGGTCGGCAGTGGGGTCGGATATTATCGGCAGCAGGAATGAGCTGTCGCCCGTGGGATAGGAGTCGACGATGTCCTGCATGCACTGCTCCCACTTTACGGCGAGCGGCTGGCCCGTCTTCTTCCTGCGGTAGGTCAGCACACCGTTCCTGAGGTCGCTTTTCTTCAGGTACGCCATGTCGACGAACGGCATGCCGCGGGTGTACAGGCTGAACATGAACATGTCGCGCGCCAGCGCCATCTGCCTTGTCCTTACGTACATCCGGCTGATCTGCCGTATCTGCCGCAGCGGTATGGCCCGCTTCGGCGTGGTGCCTACTGTGGTGCATGAGTTCTTGAACGGCTCGCGGTCAGTCGTGGCTCCATCCCTTACGGCCTTGTTGTACATGGCCTTCAACGTGCTCATGTAGAACGACACTGTTGTACGCTTGAGGCCCTGTCGGCGCAGTGCGTCTTCGAAGCGGGCCATGAGCGCCGTGTCAAGTTGGCTGAACCTGATAGAAGTATTGCCGCGACAGAACTTCCTCCGCGCCGCCGTGGCGCACCTGTAGTTGTCGGCTGTGCCGTGCCTACCGTCGCGCTCCAGCCTGCGTGCCAGGCCGTACATGTAGGCGAATACCCGTGGGTTGCGCTCGGCGGTCGGCCTTTTGGTGTTAGCGGTGCCGTTGCCGTCAATCTCGATGACGATTCCCTCAAGGTCGTTGGGTATCATTTCAGGAGTAATCTTGATTCTGATAGTAGTCATTTCTCTTATATGATGATATTATAGGTTATGGATGTATAAAGTAAAAAGGCACTTCCCCAACCGGCAAAGTGCCTTCGCGTCCCGTCAGTAAGGCGCGGGTGCGCAAAAGAAAAGAGGGACTGCCCTCCGGCATGCATCAGCCGGACGTGGCAGTCCCTCTCGTTGTCAAATCATTAAGTTTATGTATATTGCCGGCGCGGCGGTTTCTGCGCTCATTCTATGTCGATGACCTCGTACCTTTGGTTGAACGTCACCTCGATGTGGTTAGACAGTGTCACCTCCGTCTCGCCGTCGTCCTTCTCAATCTCGAGAATCTTGCATTCGGGGTAGTTCGCCCTTATGTATCGGGTTATCTGCGGCGGTATGAGCGTAGCGGGCACGGCCGTACGCTTGCATTTTATCTCCGTCCAGCGCCCATGCCCGTCAAACTCAATCTTCTCGCCGTTGGTGAAGATTACGCTGTAAGTCTTGCTGAACAGCTCGGTCTCCATCTTGGCCAGGGCTATCTTGCGCCCGGCGAAGTGGGCGCTGATGGTCTGGCGGGCAGCCGCGGGCAACTGCCCTTCGCTTATGGCCTTCTCACCTCCGGTGACGGGAGCGGCCTTAAGCGGCATGGCAAGCGCCAGCATGGTTATTATGGCGGTAATGATACGGTACATATAGTTTGGTGTTATCGTTATGTATGGCGTTTTCTGCTTGTCGGCATTGCAGCCGGACACAGCGCGCCCCGGCAGCTTATCCGTTGCAAGCAGGCCGGGCCGTAGCCCTGCCTGCCCGTTGCATGACCTTCAGGCAGTAGGCGCATCAGTCGATGTCGACTACCTGGAAGTTCTTGTTGAAGGTTATCTCCAGCCTGTTGGACAGTTTCACCTCATATTGGTTGTCGTCTTTCTCTATCTGGAGGATTTTCGTTCCGGGATAGGTTGACTTAACGTACTGAGATATTTTTGCGGGTACAAGGCCTGCGGGTACGGAAGACGACTTGCAGTCTATCTCTGTCCAGTTGCCTCGGCGGTCGAACTCCACCTTCTCACCGTTGTTGAACACTACGTCGTAAGCCTTGTCGAACAGGCCTGTCTCCTGCTTTGCCAGTGCCACCTTTTTTGATGGGAAATATTTTTTGAGCACTTGCTGTGCCGTTGCGGGCAGTTGAGTTACGTTGATGGGCTTGTCGTTATCGGCTACAGCGTTGAGTTGGAATGCTACCAGGCAAACTAATGCCACTACTGCGGTTTGGATGATTCGTTTCATAATCTTTCGTTTTTTAGGGTTATTGTTCATGTTATCTGTTTTTTCTGTTGCAAAGATTATGAACCTTTCTGAAATGAATCTGAGATCCAGGAAAGAAGTCGGCTGTTTAACAAAATTTAAAGGTGAGAAAGTGAGAAGGTGAGGAGGTGAGAATATAAAAATGTGGGAAAGGATAAATTATTATATCCGCTGAACGCGCTTCTCACCTCCTCACCTTCTCACTTTCTCACCTTTAAATTTTGCATTTCGCTTGTCTTGCACTATCTTTGCCGTGCAATAAAAGTACTATAATGGATATATCAGGACTTTACAAAATTTTCTTGGAGCATCCGACCGTTACTACCGACAGTCGTGAATGCCCAGAAGGATCAATTTTCTTTGCTCTTAAGGGAGCTTTGTTTAACGGTAATGCTTTCGCGGGCAAAGCGCTTGAACAGGGTTGTGCGTATGCCGTGGTAGACGAAAAGGAAGTTGCCGAGACCGGTGACAGCCGATATATAGTTGTAGACGACTGTCTTTCCGCCTTGCAACAGCTTGCCAACTACCACCGCCGTAAGCTCGGGACGAGAATCGTCGGGGTTACCGGCACCAACGGCAAGACGACAACCAAGGAGCTGCTTGCTGCCGTATTGGGCGAAAAATACAATGTTCTTTATACCGAGGGAAACTTCAATAATCATATCGGTGTGCCGAAAACATTGCTGCGCCTCAAGCCTGAGCACGAGATGGCTGTTATCGAGATGGGGGCAAACCATCCCGGTGAAATCAAGACACTGGTGAACATTGTCGAGCCTGACTACGGCTTGATAACCAATGTCGGCAAGGCGCATTTAGCCGGTTTCGGCTCGTTTGAGGGCGTGATACGTACCAAAGGCGAGTTGTACGATTATCTGCGTGACCATGGAGGCAAGGTCTTCATAAACAGTGGTGACCCTATATTGAGTGAGATTGCAGGTTCGTTGGTTAGAATAAAGTATGGCATTTCAGACGTGGCTGATGCCGAAGTTAATGGCGAGGTAACCGTATGCGACCCGTATCTGAACTTCCGTTGGCGCCATGAGGATGGCCCTTGGCATAATGTAAGTACGCATATCATAGGCAGCTATAATATAATGAACATGCTTGCTGCCGCTTGTGTAGGACTTTATTTCGAGGTTAAGCCTGAACAGGTGGACCATGCCTTGGCAACGTATGTACCCAAGAACAACCGCTCCGAACTGGAGGTTACCGCACACAACAGCCTTATAATCGATGCGTATAACGCCAATCCTACCAGTATGAATGCTGCGCTTACAAACTTCAGGGATATGAAGGCCGACAACAAAATGGCCATATTGGGTGATATGGGAGAACTCGGTGCGGTAAGCAATGAGGAACATCAGAAGGTGGTTGACTTTCTGAAAGATTCAGGTCTGGACGAAGTATGGCTTGTAGGAAAGGAGTTCGGGAAAACAGTCTGCCCCTTCCGGAAGTTTAATGACGTAGAAGAGGTTAAGCAGGCAATTGCAGCCCATCGTCCGGAAGGCCGTTGCATACTTATCAAGGGAAGCAACTCAATGCACTTATATCAGTTGCCAAAGCTACTGTAGTTTCTTTTTTTTGAGTGGTTAAAGTAGTTAGAAGGAGCTTAAACAGGAGTTAAGGAGTCAAGAAGTTAAGGAGTTAAGACATATGTCTTGCTTGTTGATGGTATTTATGTTGACGGCGAAAGTAATGTCTTAACTCCTTAACTTCTTGACTCCTTAACTCCTGTTAAAACTCTTTTTGCATTAAAAATTACTTCTCGTTTACATAATCCGCAAACAGCTGAAGTCCTTTAAGCATTACGCTTCGGGAACATGCAATGTTGATACGGACAAACGGATGTTCTTTCTCTCCGTACATTTCCCCGTCGTTAAGCCATAGTTTTTTTTGCTCTTTCAGTTCCTCAACGATTGTGGTTGACGGTTTACCGAGAACCGAGCAGTCAACCCATACAAGATATGTCGCCTCAAGTTTTGTAACCGTTAGCTGCGGCATATTTTCAGAGAAAAACTCTTTCAGACATTCGTAATTGCCGTGCAGGTATTCCAAAAGCTCTTCAAGCCATTCCTCTCCGTGATTGTATGCCGCCTGCAATGCCGTCACCCCCATTGGGCCGACGTCGCAAACTTCATTGATGTTGATAGCTCTGTCTACACGTTGGCGGGCATCTTTGTCGGCAACGGTTATGTTAGCTATTTGCAGTCCCGCAATATTGAAAGTCTTGGTAGGTGCCGTACATGTTGCGGAATGCTGTAAAAACTCGTCCGAAAGTGATGCAAATGGAGTGTATTTATAGCCAGGCATGACGATGTCGCAGTGTATTTCGTCAGACAATACGAACACCCCGTGCTTCATGCAAATGTCTCCCATTCGCTTCAGTTCGTCTGGAGTCCATGCCCGTCCGGCAGGGTTGTGCGGGTTGCAGAGAAGGAAAACCTTGACTGCCGGGTCTGAAGCCTTACGCTCGAAGTCGTCGAAGTCAACGGTATAAGTGCCGTCATGGTACACCAGCTTGTTGTCTTCCATTACGCAGCCGTTGTTCCTTATTGATGAGAAGAAACAGTTATAGACCGGTGTCTGCACAAGGACCTTGTCGCCCGGTGAGGTCATCGCCTTGATGACTGCCGACACGGCAGGGACTACTCCGGTGGTGTATATAATCCATTCGCGCCGCATACGCCAGCCGTGGCGGCGGTCAAACCAGTTGATAAGGGCGTCATAATACCCGTCGGAAACATGCTCGTAACCGAATATTCCGTGGTCAACTCTCTTGCGTAAAGCCTCTATAATGGCTGGTGAAGTACGGAAGTCCATATCGGCAACCCACATCGGCAGTAGGTCGGCCGTTGCGTCTCCATCCCATTTCTCACTGCCTGTGCCACGGCGGTTGACAATTTCGTCGAAATCAAATTTTGCCATGATATTTTTTAGTTTGTTGTTTCTATTTGCGCAACAAAAATACAAAAGAAATATCATAAAACCAGTAATATTATGTCCGTGAAAGGTTCTTTTAATACAAAAAAGAGAATAAAAAGCATAAAATGGAGTGCCATAATGAATGTTTTTTGTACTTTCGCACTTTGAAACTGTAATTAGTTATGACACGGTTTGCCTGTGTCGGTTTTATCTGGATAAAGATATAGAGATGTTATAAACACCAATATAAAAATGGAACAGAACAAAATAAGGCCTGCCGAGGGTAAGCTCGGTATTTTATGCGTCGGTCTTGGAGCTGTTAGCTCGACATTCATTGCAGGTACACTTATGATTCGTAAGGGGATGGGTAAACCCGTAGGCTCGATTACCCAGATGGCTAAAATCCGCGTAGGAAGGGGTAACGATGCACAATATAAGCACGTTTCAGAGATTGTTTCAATGCCTTCACTTGACGACTTGGTATTCGGAGCATGGGACATTCTGCCGGATAATGCGTTTGAAAGCGCCATGCATGCCGAGGTGTTAAGGGACAGGGATATCTATCCCGTTAAGGGAGAGCTTGAGAAAATAGTACCGATGAAGGGTGTTTACGACCAAGATTACGTTAAGGCTATTGACGGAACATGGACCAAGGACACCTCACTCTCGCGTTGGGAGCTTATGGAACAGGTGCGTGAGGACATCCGCCGTTTCAAGCAGGAGCACGGATGCAGCCGTGTAGTTGTCATCTGGGCTGCTTCAACCGAAATATATATTCCCCGTGACGAAGAGGTACACGGTAGTCTGGATGCTTTCGAGGCTGCGATGAAAGCTGACGACCGAAAGCATATCGCGCCGTCAATGTGCTACGCGTACGCAGCTATGTCTGAGGGTGCACCGTTCATAATGGGTGCGCCGAACACATGTATCGACATTCCGGCGATGTGGCAATATGCGGAGAAAACAGGCACTCCTATTGCCGGAAAGGATTTCAAGACCGGCCAGACTATGATGAAGACCGTACTGTCTGCCGCGTTCCGTACCCGTATGTTGGGTGTAAACGGATGGTTCTCTACCAACATTCTGGGCAACCGTGACGGCCTTGTGCTTGACGTTCCGGAGAATTTCAAGACAAAGGAGGTAAGCAAGCTCGGCGTTATAGACACCATTTTGAAGAAAGACGAGTATCCTGACCTTTACGGAGACATCTTCCACAAGGTACGTATCAACTATTATCCGCCTCGCAACGACGACAAGGAAGGATGGGATAACATTGACATTTTCGGATGGATGGGTTACCCCATGCAGATAAAAGTTGACTTCCTGTGCAAGGACTCGATACTCGCGGCTCCGCTGTTGCTCGACCTTGCCCTGTTGGGCGACCTTGCCCTGCGTGCCGGCAGGAGCGGAATGCAGACATGGTTGTCGTTCTATCTTAAGAGTCCGATGCATGATGACGGTCACGAACCGGTGCATGACCTGTTCCAGCAGTACACGATATTGAAGAACGCGATACGCGAGATGGGCGGATATGAAGCCGATGAAGAGATTGATTGACGGTAAGCCTGTCTCTCGCTTGATACTACAATCGCTGCCGATAGCCTTGGCGGCGATTGTATTTGTTATATACGGAGCCACGTTTCTGCCAGCCTCGACGGAGCGGATGGAGCGGAGCGTGGCTTTGGTGGAAGGCATATCGCATTATGAACTAAGGCTTGGAGGCAAGCCTGTGATGGCATTCAAGAGTTTTAACGACAGTCTGCAGCCACAAGGACTGGCCTTGTCTGCCGACTCTACCGTGACCACGCGCCGTTACTTATGCGCAAGTTGGGTAAACAAATATCCGTTTATAGCTTCGTGCGGGGGGCTGTTGCTCATCGCTAATGACGACAGTGTCGCCGAGAGGCGCGTGTTACAGGCGAATGGGCGGTTGCCGTATATCTTAAAAGCTACTGCCGACCGACTGGCCGTAAAGATAAGGTTGCTGGAGCGACAGTCGGAGGAAATCGACTATTACATGAAAGTGCACAACGTGAATGATGACGGATATAACGTTATGGCGGAATATTCGGCGCGTGTGAAAGCGCAGCGTGACAGAACGGTAAAAATGCTTTCACACCTTAAAGCGTTGTCGGCAGACAAGCGACTTGAGGTAAAACTCGTAACTGAATACGCATTGCTTACACCCGATACGGCAGGACGTATGTCGCGTAAGGCCTGCAACATCGTGACTTCACGCCATACCTCGCCTTTCCGCTTGCTGCAAACCGTCGACAGGTCAATGCCAGACGGCGCCCGCGCAGTATATCTCCACCAATGGCTGTTACCGTCGCCTGAGGCTGGTGACAGCGTGGTAATAGCTGCGGAACCTGGTTGCACCGCCTACAAGTATGACCCCGCAAAAGGCTCTCCGGCCACGTTTGGCGGAGCGGTTGAGTCCGCAGGCCGGCATGACGTGCCGCCGTTGCTGGCGCCCGACGGGGCTTTGGTCTTTACTTCAGGAGGCCGCCTGGCGGGTATAAACGTAGACGGAAGGATAGTGAAACCGTCTGTTTTCGGTTTCGGTCTGAAAGAATTGTTGAAATGAACAAATCCGTTATTACATCCATAATCATAGTCCTGCTACTCTTGTCGGCGTGCGGAAGGCGCACACCGGCCGACAGCGGTACGATAGTGCGCGGTGATACAGTCTATCGCGGAACTCTCTCGGGCGCGCAGCCTGACGGCTACGGTGTGCTGTCCGTAAACGGACGTACCGTCTACAGCGGTAAATGGAGCATGGGCAAGCGCTGCGGCTATGGTACGACGACCGACAGCACAGGGCGAAAGGTTACCGCCTTGTGGCGTGCCGACACGGTCGTCAGGGGTCTTATTACCGACACTCTTGGCACTTACCGTGGCGAACTTGACTCTTGTTATGCCCCGGGCGGACACGGAATATACCGGGGTTATGACGGCAGCTATTATGACGGAGCATGGGCCGGGGGCGCTCCTGACGGTTTCGGATGTGGAGTAGGGGCCGACGGCAAGGTGAAAGTTGGTGAATGGAATGCAGGCAAGTACCGCGGAGAGCGTATGACCTATACCGCCGAACGTATCTACGGCATTGACATATCACGCTACCA
>OHIY01000859.1_pt1 | contig 14104 bp, 9 predicted proteins | sample 1568351 | NCBI WGS metagenome assembly OHIY01 (sample SAMEA3879547, study PRJEB24766) | human gut metagenome | biome: human-associated habitat; feature: feces | place: USA | collected 1985/1987 | reverse complement strand
ACCGCTGCGACCAGCTGGCGGTGGCGGAGAGCAGAAAATTTCGGTGAAAAGCGGGCATAATTCACAGAATGTTCATTGACGATTCAAGATTCAGCCAAATTTACCGGGTAATATAACATCATCCAAAGGAACAAAGCTTCCTGATGTGATTTTCTCTCTCTCCTAACACAAACACACACACGGAAAAACCCCCACCGTTCGGTGGGGGTTTTTCTGCGTCTTTTTTCGTTACTGCGCCAGCTCGCCGAACAACGCCCAGGTGTTGCTGTCGGTGATTTTGATGGCGCGGTATTCGCCCACGGCGGACTTGTCGCCGGTGCAGTGCACCAGCCGTCCGCCGGCGGTGCGGGCGGTCAGCGGCCAGCGGGCGTCGTCGCTCTCGCCGTCCACAAGGCAGCGGAGCGTCTGCCCCACGTACTGGCGGTGCAGCTCCTCGGAGACGGTGTTCTGCACGGCGCAGAGCCGGTCGAACCACTTCTGCTTTTCCTCCCGGGGCACCGGGTCGTCCATCTTGGCGGCGGGCGTGCCGGGGCGGGGGGAGAAGATGAAGGTAAACAGCGCGTCGAAGCGCACCCTCTCCACCAGAGCCACCGTCTCCATGGCCTCGGCCTCCGTCTCGCCGGGGAAGCCGATGATCACGTCGCTGGTCAGCACCAGCTCAGGCATGACGCTCCGGGCGTAGGTGATCAGCTCCATGTATTTCGCCACGTTGTAGGGGCGGTTCATGGCGCGGAGCACCCGGTCACAGCCGGACTGCACCGGCAGGTGCAGCTGCTTCGCCACGTGGCGGCAGTTCGCCATGGCGTCGAAGAGCTTGCAGGTGGCGTCCTTGGGCTGGGAGGACATGAAGCGCAGGAGATAGTCGCCCTCGATCTCGTCCAGCGCGGTGAGCAGGTCGGCAAAGTCATAGCCGGTGCCCAGATCCTTGCCGTAGGAGTTGACGTTCTGCCCCAGCAGGGTGATCTCCTTGAAGCCCTCCGCCACCAGACCGCGCACCTCGTCGATGATCTTCTCCGGGGCGCGGCTGCGCTCCCTGCCGCGGACGTAGGGCACGATGCAGTAGGAGCAGAAGTTATTGCAGCCGTACATGGTGGACACCCACGCCCTTGTGCGCCCCTCCCGCACCACGGGAAGCCCCTCGGCGATGGAGCCGTGCTCGTCCGCCACGGAGAACACGCGCTGCCGCTGGGTGTAGACCTGATAGAGAAGCTCCGGGAACTTCCACAGTGCCTGAGGTCCGAACACAAGGTCCACGTGGCGGTAGGACTGGCGCACCTTTTCCGCCACCTCCGGACGCTGCGCCATGCAGCCGCACAGGCAGATGACCTGCGCCGGGTTTGCCTTCTTGGTGTGGGTCAGCGCGCCCAGATTGCCGTAGACCCGTTTCTCCGCGTGGTCGCGGATGGCGCAGGTGTTCAGCACCACCACGTCCGCCTGCGCCGCTTCGTCGGTGAACGTGCAGCCCATGGCCTCCAGCATACCCATGATGTGCTGGCTGTCCGCCACGTTCTGCTGGCAGCCGAAGGTGTCCACCATGGCGCGGAGGGGGCGGTGGCTGTGCATTTCCTTTATTTTTGCTTCAAAGTCCCGCTGGCGTTCCAGCTGCGCGGCGGGGATCTGTACCTGCAATCTGTCCAAAGTGACCTCCCTGCCCCAAAGGGCGAAGTTTGAATTTCGGGGATATTGTAGCATAGTTGCGGGAGGAATACAAGGAAAGGAACGCAATAAACGTTGCAATCCTGCGGCAAATGGGCTATGATAGGGGTACTATTTCTCCGGGAGGAAGCAATATGTGGTATATGATCCTGCTGGCGGCCTGCATCGGCGGCGACCTGCTTTTGAAGTGGTGGGTCACCTCCCACCTGACCGTGGGGCAGTCCGCCCCGCTGCTGCCGGGTATCGTGCGCCTGACCCGGCTGCACAACACCGGCGCGGCGTGGAGCAGCTTTTCCGGCAAAACGGGGCTGCTGGCGGTGGTGACGGTGGTGCTGATGGCCGCCGTGGTGTATCTGGTGGTGAAGAGGATCGTCCGTCACCCCTTGGGACTGACCGCCGCCATGCTGGTGCTGGGCGGCGGCGTGGGCAACATGATCGACCGGGTCTGCCGGGGGTACGTGGTGGATATGTTCGATCTGGAGTTTATCAGCTACCCCATTTTCAATCTGGCGGATATTTTCGTGGTCATCGGTGTGGTGCTGGGCGCAGTGTACTACCTGTGGTTCTACGAAAAATACGACAAGCGGGAGAAGGAGCCGAACCATGACGCGGGAGCTGACAGCCACAACTGAACAGGCGGGGCTGCGGCTGGACGCGTTTCTGGCGCAGGACGGCGCGCTGTCCCGCTCCCAGGCGGCGCAGCTCATCGCCTCGGGACACGTGCGCGTGGACGGAAAGCAGGCGGCGAAAAGCTGCCGCCTCGCAGGCGGGGAACGCGTGAGCGTGGACATCCCGGAGGTGCGGGACACGGCGGTGACGGCGCAGGACATCCCTTTGGACGTGGTGTACGAGGACGGGGACGTTATCGTGGTGAACAAGCCCAAGGGGCTGGTGGTGCATCCCGCGCCGGGGCACCCGGACGGCACGCTGGTGAACGCGCTGCTGCACCACTGCGGCGACAGTCTCTCCGGCATCGGCGGGGAGAAGCGTCCCGGCATCGTCCACCGCATTGACCGGGACACCAGCGGGCTGATCATCGCCGCCAAGAACGACGCGGCGCACGCCGCCCTCAGCGCACAGCTCAGCGACCACTCCCTGTCCCGGACGTATGAGTGCCTTGTGAGCGGCAATATGCGGCAGGACAGCGGCACCGTGGACGCGCCCATCGGGCGGAGCAGCAGCGACAGGAAGAAGATGGCGGTGGTGGCAGGCGGCCGCCGCGCCGTGACCCACTGGGAGGTGGTGGCGCGGTATCCCGGCGTGACCCATCTGCGCTGCCGTCTGGAGACGGGGCGCACCCACCAGATCCGCGTCCACATGGCGCACATCGGGCACCCCATTCTGGGGGACACGGTGTACGGCGCGAAAAAGCCGGTGCCGGGGCTGACGGGGCAGTGTCTCCACGCCACGGGGCTGCGGTTCGTCCATCCCCGCACGGGGGAGACGGTGGAGCTGCACTGTTCTCTGCCGGAGGAGTTCACCCGGATGGTGGAAAAGCTGGAAAAGAGATGTTCCCTATGACAAAGACCAGAACCATCATCCCAACAGAAAAGGAAAAAACGCGGACGCGGAAGCGTCCGCGTTTTTCCCTTGCGGGGGAGGGGAAAGGGGCGCGGCGGCGGATGTGCCATTTTCCGCCAAACCCCTGCATTTGTAACGCTTTCGTGAATTATCCGCCACCTCTCTTGCAACTTCACGGCGGGAATGATACACTAAAATTCAAAATCGGAGTTTTGTGCCCTTTGCGGGCGGGGAAGGAGTGAGGATATGGCGGGCTTCAGCGTGAAAAAACCGTTGACGGTTTTCGTGGCGGTGCTGGCGGTGATCGTGCTGGGCGTGGTGGCGTATCTGCGGATGACGCCCGACCTGCTGCCCAACATGGATTTCCCCTACGTCATTATCGTCACCTCCGACCCCGGAGCCAGCCCGGAGGCGGTGGAGCAGACCATCACCAAGCCGGTGGAGCAGTCCATGGCGACGCTGGACAAGATCAAGGAGGTCACCTCCACCAGTCAGGACAGCGTGTCCATGGTCATGCTGGAATTTGAGGACGGCGCCAACATGGACACCATCAGCGTGGACATCCAGCAGAAGATCTCCGTGCTGCAGGGGGGCTGGGCGGACACGGTGTCCGCGCCCTATGTGCTGAAGATCAATCCCTCCATGCTGCCGGTGATGGTGGCCGCCGTGTCCCGCCAGGGCTCGGACGTGTACGCGCTCAGCGACTTCGTCACGGAGGAGCTTACCCCGAAGCTGGAGGGCGTGTCCGGCGTGGCAAGCATCAGCGTCAGCGGCGCGGTGACGCGGGAGGCGCACGTCATTCTGGACGAGGCGAAGCTGGACGCGCTGTCGGAAAAGCTGGTGGACGCCCTGCGGAAGCAGCTGGCAAAGGCGGAGCAGAAGCTCAAGGACGCCAAGGCGGAGGTGGAAAAGGGCGAGGAGGAGCTTGCCAAGGCGAAACGCTCCATCGCCTCCGGTGTGGCGGGCAAAGCCGGTGACGCCGTGGACGATATGTACGACAAGCTGAAGGACGTGTACTCTGTGCTGCCGGACGTGGACTTCGGCGGAGGCGGCAGCGGCGGCGGGATGACCCCCGAGGAGCTGAAGCAGTTGCAGGAGACGCTGAAGCAGCTGAACAAGACGCTGGTGGAGCTGCGGCGGACGCTGGGCAATCTGCTGGCGGACATGGAGAGCGGCAGGCTCCGCGCCCAGGTGGAGGGCGAGGTCTACGACGCCGCGCTGTCCCTGATCGACGGCTTGACGCAGCTGACGGAGGCGGACATCCAGCTGGGGCAGGCAAAGACCCAGATCGAGAGCGGTCTGGAGCAGATCAAGAAAGCCTATAAAACCATCGTCGAGGACACGGACGTGGGCGGTATGCTGTCCCTGTCCACCGTCAGCCAGCTGCTGACGGCGCAGAATTTTGATATGCCCGCCGGATACATCGAGGACGAGAGCGGCGTGAAATACATGGTGTCCGTGGGCAGCAGCGTCGCCACCCGGCAGGAGCTGGAGGATATGGTGCTGCTGGATCTGGGCATGGAGGGCATCGAGCCGGTGACGCTGGGCGACATCGCCACCGTGGTGGTCACGGACAACGCCGACCAGCTCTATACCAAGGTCAACGGCGGCAACGGTATCCTGCTCTCCTTCACCAAGCAGTCCAACTACGCCACGGCGGCGGTGAGCAACAACATCACCGACCGGTTTCAGGAGCTGACGGAGGAGTACGAGGGGCTGGACTTCGCGCCGCTGATGGATCAGGGCGACTATATCTATCTCATCGTGGAGACCATCACCTCGTCCCTGCTGTGGGGCGCGCTGTTCTCCGTGGTGGTGCTGTATCTGTTCCTGCGGGATTGGCGGCCCACGGTCATTACGCTGGTGTCTATCCCCATCAGCGTGATCTTCGCTGTGGTGCTCATGTACTTCACCGGCGTGACCATCAACATGATCTCCCTAAGCGGTCTGGCGGTGTCGGTGGGTATGCTGGTGGATAACTCGGTGGTGGTCATCGAGAATATCTACCGGCTGCGGGCGAAGGGTGCCACCGTGGTGCAGGCGGCGGTGTCCGGCGCGCAGCAGGTGCTGGGCGCGGTGGCAGCGTCCACGCTGACCACCGTCTGCGTGTTCGCGCCCATCGTGTTCGTGGAGGGGCTGACGCGCCAGCTGTTTACCGATCTGGCTCTGACCATCACCTATTCGCTGCTGGCGAGCCTGCTGGTGGCACTGACGCTGGTGCCCGCTATGGCGTCCGGTATGCTGCGCCGGGAGAAGGTGCAGAAGCCGGGTCTGCTGGATCGGCTCTATCCCGCCTATCGGAAGGCCATCGTCTTTGCGCTGGATCACAAGGCGGGCGTGCTGCTGCTGTCCCTTGTGCTGCTGGTGACCAGCGGCTGGGCGGCGGTGAGCCGCGGCTTTACGTTCATGCCGGAGATGGACATGAACAACCTGTCCCTGACGGTCACCATGCCGGAGGGCACCACCCGCGAGGAGGCGGTGAAGCTGGCGGACACGGTCATCCAGCGCGTCATGTCCGTGGAGGACGTGGAGGACGCGGGCTTTATGATGGGCGGCGGCGACATGGGCGGATTGAATATGGCGGGCGGCGAGACGGGGGAATACGACGTCACCGGCTACATCACCATGCCGGAGGGCACCTTCGGCTCCGTGGCGGGGAAGGAGATCGAGACGCTGTGCGCCGACCTGCCCTGTAAGGTCACTGCCGCCGGCGTTATGAGCGAGATGATGAGCTATATGACCGGCAGCGGCGTTTCGCTGCAGGTATTCGGCAGCGATATGGAGGAGCTGCAGGACAGTGCCCGCGCCATCGCCCAGCGGCTGGAGCAGGTGACGGGCGTGGGCGAGGTCAACGACGGGCTGGACGAGTCCGCTCCGGCGTTGCAGGTGGTCATTGACCGGAAGGCGGCGGCGGAGCACGGCATGACCGTGGCGCAGATCTACATGAAGGTGGCTGCCGCGCTGCAAAGCTCCGCCAGCGTCTCCGACATTACGCTGGACAGCAACAGCATGGATCTGACCGTGGACGCGGCGGAGGGCAGCGTCCTCACGAAAGAGAAGCTGCTGGACATGAAGATCACCCCGGACAGCACGTCGTCCGCCATGGGCGGTGCCTCCGGGCAGCTGAGCCAGATCACCGGCGAGGACGAGGAGGACGAGGACAAGACCTTCGCGCTGGGTGACGTGGCGACGGTGGAGGAGACGGTGTCCATGAACACCATCTCCCGCGACCAGCAGCGTCGCTGCGTCACCGTCACCGCCACGCTGGCGGAGGGCTATAACATCACCCACGTGACCAACGCGGTGCAGCAGGCACTGGGCAGCGTGACGCTGCCCCAGGGCGTCACGGTGGAGTACAACGGCGAGAACGAGCAGATCATGGACGCCATGGGGCAGCTGATGCTGATGCTGCTGCTGGGCGTGGTGCTGGTGTACCTCATTATGGTGGCGCAGTTCCAGTCGCTGAAATCGCCGTTCATCGTCATGTTCACCATACCGCTGGCGTTCACCGGAGGCTTCTTCGCGCTGTTGGCGGTGGGGATCGAGGTGTCGGTCATCAGTCTGATCGGCTTCGTCATGCTGGTGGGTATCATCGTCAATAACGGCATTGTGCTGGTGGATTACATCAACCAGCAGCGTCTGGCGGGCATGGAGCGGCGGGACGCCATCATCGATGCCTGCGTGACGCGGCTCAGACCGATCCTGATGACCAGTCTGACCACCATACTGGGTCTGATCGTCACCGCCGCCGCGAAAAACGCCGGTACGGCGTTGATGCAGCCCATCGCCGTGGTCTGCATCGGCGGACTGCTGTACGCCACGCTGATGACGCTGTTCGTGGTGCCTTGTATGTACGAGATCATGAACAAGCGGGAGCTGCGGAAGGTGGACGAGGACGAGCTGAAGCTGCTGGATATATGAGAAAAAAAGAAAGAGCCCTTCGGCTCTTTCTTTTTTTGCTTATTGCGCTCAGTACGCCAGCTTCTCCGCCAGATAGGTCTTCAGCTGGCTGATGGGCACGCGCACCTGCTCCATGGTGTCGCGCTCGCGGACGGTGACGCAGTTGTCGCCTGCGTGCTCCGCGTCGCCCACGGTGTCGAAGTCCACGGTGATGCAGAACGGCGTACCCACCTCGTCCTCGCGGCGGTACCGCTTGCCGATGGAGCCGGTCTCGTCGAAGTCGATCATCCACTCCTTTGCCAGCTCCTCGTAGATCTTCCGTGCCGGCTCGCTGAGCTTCTTCGACAGGGGCAGCACCGCCGCCTTGTAGGGAGAGAGTGCCGGGTGCAGGTGCAGCACCACGCGGACGTCGTTTTTCTCCGCGTCCACCACCTCCTCGTCGTAGGCGTCCACCAGCACCGCCAGCACGCTGCGCTCCACGCCCAGAGACGGCTCCACCACGTAGGGGATGTACCGCTCGTTGGTCTCCGGGTCGAAGTAGGTCAGGTCCTTGCCGGACACGGACTGGTGCTGGGTCAGGTCGTAGTCGGTGCGATCCGCCACGCCCCACAGCTCGCCCCAGCCGAAGGGGAACAGGAACTCGAAGTCCGTGGTCGCCTTGGAGTAGAAGCACAGCTCCTCGGGGTCGTGGTCGCGGAGGCGGAGATTCTCGTCCTTCAGACCGATGCCCAGCAGCCAGTTGTGGCAGAAGGTGCGCCAGTAGTTGAACCACTCCAGATCGGTGCCGGGCTTGCAGAAGAACTCGAGCTCCATCTGCTCGAACTCGCGGACGCGGAAGATGAAGTTGCCCGGGGTGATCTCGTTGCGGAAGGACTTACCGATCTGGCACACGCCGAAGGGCAGCTTGCGGCGGGTGGTGCGCTGGGTGTTGACGAAGTTGGTGAAGATGCCCTGCGCCGTCTCGGGACGGAGGTACACGGTATTCTTGGCATCCTCGGTGACGCCCTGGAACGTCTTGAACATCAGGTTGAACTGGCGGATGTCGGTAAAGTTATGCTTGCCGCAGGTGGGGCAGGGGATGTTCTTGTCCTCCACGAAGTCCTTCATCTCCTGCTGGGAGAAGGCGTCGATGGGCTTGGGCAGCTCCACGCCGTTGGTCTGGCACCAGTCCTCGATGAGCTTGTCGGCGCGGAAACGCTCCTTGCACTCCTTGCAGTCCATCAGGGGATCGGAGAAGCCCGCCAGATGGCCGCTGGCCACCCACGTCTGGGGGTTCATCAGAATGGCAGCGTCCTGTCCCACGTTGTAGGGATTCTCCTGCACGAACTTCTTCCACCACGCCTTTTTGATGTTGTTCTTCAGCTCCACGCCCAGAGGGCCGTAGTCCCAAGTGTTGGCAAGTCCGCCGTAGATCTCGGACCCGGCGAAGATAATGCCGCGGTTTTTGCAGAGAGCCACGATTTTGTCCATGGTCTTTTCCGTGTTTTTCATGGTGAATTTCCTCCTATATAAGGTGTTTGGGTAACAAAAAACGCCCCGATGTCCGATAAGGACATCGGGGCGAACGATACTCGTCCGTGGTTCCACCCGAATTTGGATACTTCCACACTCTCATGCCGGTAACGGGGCGTCCGGCGGGCATTTCCTCCCGCAGCTCCGGGCAGCCACGCCCTTCATCGCCTGTGATGTAGAAAAGGATAGCACGTTTTCCGGTGGTTGTCAAGCGGGCAAAAGGAAACCGCCGCGAAAGCGGCGGCTTCGCCGGTGTGACGGTTACTTCCCGAATGCCATGACCTTGCCGGCGGCGTCCACCACCAGCCGGACGGCTTTTTCGCCTGCCGCGCCCTTGCTGAAGCTGACCGTCCATGCGCCGGAGGTCACGTCATAGGTGGCGTAGACCTGGTCGTACTCGCCGGTGTGCTGCGCCGCGGCGGCGTTGATGGCTGCCTGCCGGCTGAGGCTCTTGCGCCCCAGCTGCACCGTGCCCAGAATACCGAGCAGCGCGTCGCGGTTGGCGTTCCAGACCTCGGTGGTCATAGTCTCGGAGGGGGAAGCCACATAGCTGCCGGGCGCGTCCTCAAAGAAGATGTCCGCCATGACCATGATGCCCTTCTCCGTGTTCTCCTCCGTGTGCTGCCAGACCTTCATGCCGTTGGCAAGGGTCAGCTCCTCACTGGTGACGCCGGTGCCGCAGATGCCGTAGCCGCCCGTCCAGCACAGCAGCGTGTAGCTGACGGTGGGGTCGTCGGTCTTATAGAACCGGATGCCCTCGGTTTTGTTGGTGCCGTTGTCGCCGGCGTTCTCCCAGCTCCAACCCTCCGGCAGCTCCAGCATCATATCCACATAGCCGTGGGTATACTCGGCGGTGGTGACAGCGGGCTGGGGGTCGGGGGCGGGCGTGGGGTCAGTCGTATGGTCGTCGTCCTTCTTGCCGCAGGCGGCCAGCGTCATCACGCAGGCGAGGGCGAGAAGAATAGAAAGCAGCTTTTTCATAGCAGGATACCTCCTTTTTCTGTATCTGTTACTTTAGACGGAACATCGTCGAATTTCGTTCCGCGCCTTTATTCGTGTCCCTCCGGCAGAGGGGAGATAACGGTTTTGTGCAGGTGGGAGAAGAAGCCCAGCGTCAGCGCGAGGGAGGCGATCTCCGCTATGGGATAGCACCACCAGACCAGATCGCTGTTGCCCACGGACGCGCCGTATCGCGCCAGCACGTAGGCGATGGGGATGAGGAACACCAGCTGGCGGACGATGGACGTGACCATGGAGTAGACCGATTTGCCCAACGCCTGGAAGGAGCTGCCCAGCGCGATGCAGGCACCCGCCATGCCGAAGCTCAGGGAGATGATACGCAGGGCGGGAATACCCACGGAGAGCATGGTGTCCGTGGCGTCAAAGACCTTCAGCAGCGTGCCGGGGATCGCGCAGAAGAGGAGGGTGCCGAGCACCATGAAGCAGGCGGCATACAGGGTGCTGCGCTTGATAGTCTCCACCATGCGCCGGCGGTTCTGTGCGCCGTAGTTATACGCCACGATGGGGATAACGCCGTTGTTCATGCCGAAGATGGGCATGAACAGGAAGGAGTTCAGCTTGAAGTAGACGCCGAAGGCGGTGGCAGCCGTCTCGTGGGCGGCGTGGTAGACGATGAGGATCTTGTTCATCAGGAACGTCATCACAGAGCCGATGGCGACCATGATGACGCTGGGGAAGCCGATGGCGTAGATCTCGCCGATGAGCCGGAGATCCGGGCGGAAGCCCTTGAGGGACAGGGTGATGTCGGGGTTTTTCGTGTGGTTGAGCCAGATCGCCAGCGCGCAGCCGCAGAACTGCCCGACGATGGTGGCGACGGCGGCACCCGCCACGCCCATGTTCAGCGTGAAGATGAAGATGGGGTCGAGGACGATGTTGATGATGGCTCCCAGCCCCTGGGTGTACATACTCAGCAGGGAGCGTCCGGTGCCCTGCAGGAGACGCTCGTACATGATCTGGCAGAACATACCGAGGGAGCCGGCGGTGACGATCTTCAGATAGTCGTTGCCCATCTGAATGATGCTTTCCACCTGTGTCTGGGAGCGGAAGAACACGTCGGAGCAGGTAAGACCCAGCACGGCGGAGAGAAGGAAGCCCACCACCGCCAGCAGGATGCCGTTGTTGGCGACACGGTCGGCGCGGTGGCGCAGCCCCGCGCCCAGCGCACGACCCATCAGGGCGTTGACGCCCACGGCGGTGCCGGTGGCGAGGGCGATCATCAGATTTTGCGCCGGGAACGCCAGCGACACGGCGGTGAGAGCCTGCTCACTGACGCGGCTGACGAACACGCTGTCCACGATGTTATAGAGAGCCTGCACCAGCATGGAGGCGATAATGGGCAGGGACATATTCCAGATCAGCTTCGAAATGGGCATGACGCCCAGCTTGTTGTCGCTTTGCAAGGGGATCACTCTTTTCTGTGCATAATATTCCAGTGTACCCTATTGTATCATGGGGGTGAGGAAAAGAAAACCCCCGGAATGTGCGGTTTCCACACATTTCGGGGGAGATTTTTGGGTAAAAAGCCCAGAGGAGCGGCAACGCAGTGCCGTTACTGCCGGGCGAAGAAGGTCTGTATCTCCGCGGCGGTGCAGGCGGCACTGCCCTGTGCGAAGCCGTCGCGTCCGCCGCCTCTGCCGTGGAGGGCGTCGTTCATGTCCTTCACCAGCGGGCGGATGTCCTGCCCGGCGTGGATGACGGCGTAGCGGTACGCGCCGTCCGTCCCGGCGAACACGGCGCACCTGCCGAGGCACGTTTGCGCCACGGCGTCGCAGAGACGGCGGACGCCGTCGCCCTCCAGCGGGGCGGTGATGAGCAGCGTGTCGCCCTTGCCGGCGTACTCCGCCGCCGTGTGGGCGAAGGACTGCTCCTCCAGCGCGGCGGCGCGCTCCTTGGCGGACAGCAGCTCGCCCTGGAGACGGGTGACGGCGGCAAAGGACGCTTCCGGCTTTACGGAGAGGGCCTGCCCCGTCTGGCGCGCCTGCTCCCAGCAGGCGGAGAGGTAGTCCGCCGCCCGCCGGCCGCACAGCAGCTCCAGCCGCACGCCGTCGCGGAATTTCTGCCAGCCGATGAACTTCACCAAACCCACCTGACCGCTGCGGAGCACGTGGGTGCCGCAGCAGGCGCACATATCCGCACCGGGGAAGGCGGTGATGCGTACCGCGCCGGTCAGTTCCTTTTTGCTGCGGTAGGGGAGGGCCGCCAGCTCCTCCGGGGAGGGATAGCGGATCTCCACGGGGTGATCCTCCCAGATGTACGCGTTGGCGCGCCGCTCGATCTCCAGCACCTGCTCCCACGGGATGTCGGCGTTGTAGTCGATGGTGACAACGTCCGCGCCCATGTGGAAGCCCACGTTGTCGCAGTGGAACGCGCTGCACAGCATACCGGAGACGATGTGCTCGCCGGAGTGCTGCTGCATATGGTCGAAGCGGCGCGCCCAGTCGATGCGGCCGTCCACCGCCGCACCCACGGAAAGGGCACGGTCACACAGGTGGGTGACGACGCCGTTTTTCTCGTGAACGTCCAGCACGCGGGCGTCTCCCAGCGTGCCGTGGTCGGCGGGCTGGCCGCCGCCCTCCGGGTAGAAGGCGGTGCGGTCAAGGGTGACGGCGAAGCCGTCCTTCACTGCCTCGCAGGACTCCACCGTGGCGGTGAAGTCCTGCAGGAAGGCGTTTTCGTAGTAGAGCTTGACGGTGTCCATCAGTCGTCCTTCTCCACGTCGCCCACGATGGCGATGTGCAGCTCGTCCAGCTGCTTCTGCTCCACCGTGGAGGGGGCACCCATCATCACGTCCTGGGCGTTCTTGTTCATGGGGAAGGGGATGATCTCGCGGATGGAGCTTTCGCCCGCCAGCAGCATGACCATGCGGTCCACGCCCGGAGCGATACCGGCGTGGGGAGGTGCACCATAGCAGAAAGCGTTGTACATGGCGGGGAACTTCTTCTTCACGTCCTCCTCGCCCAGACGCACCAGCTCGAACGCCTTGATCATGATTTCCGGGTCGTGGTTACGGACGGCGCCGGAGGACAGCTCCACGCCGTTGCACACCAGGTCGTACTGGTCGGCGGTGATGTCCAGCGGGTCGATCTCGCCCCGCTCCGCTTTCAGCAGGACGTCCATGCCGCCGCTGGGCATGGAGAACGGGTTGTGGCAGAACTCCAGCTCGCCGGACTCGTCGCCGATCTCGTACATGGGGAAGTCCACGATCCAGCAGAACTCGTACCGCTCCTTGTCAAAGTGGTTTTCGCAGGCGGCACCGAAGGTCTTGATGAGCACGCCCACGGACTTGGTGGCGTACTCGCCGGCTGCCGCCACCACGAGGGTGTTGGGCTTCAGGTCGAGAACCTTGGCAAGCTCGTCCTTCATGGGGGCGATGAACTTGGCGATGCCGCCGGCGATCTCGCCCTGCTCGTCCACCTTGAACCAGTACGCCTTGCTGCCGGACTGTACCTCGCAGTCGGTGAGGAGCTTTTCCACCTGCTTGCGGGTCAGCGTGCAGTCGGAGATGTCCACCATCTTCACGGTCTGTCCCCGCAGAGCGTCGAACTCGCAGGAGGCAAAGAGGGAGGTCACGTTCTTGCACGTCAGGTCAATGCGGAGATCGGGCTTGTCGGAGCCGTAGGTCTCCATGGCGGTGTTGTAGGGGATGCGGCGGAAGGGGGCGGAGGACGCCACGTTATAGGTGCCGAACTTGGCGAAGATGGGGGGCAGCACGTCCTCCAGCACGGCGAAAACGTCGTCCTGGGTGGCGAACGCCATCTCCATGTCCAGCTGGTAGAACTCGCCGGGGGAGCGGTCGCCGCGGGCGTCCTCGTCCCGGAAGCAGGGGGCGATCTGGAAATAGCGGTCAAAGCCGGAGGTCATCAGCAGCTGCTTGAACTGCTGGGGAGCCTGGGGCAGCGCGTAGAACTTGCCGGGGTGCTTACGGGCGGGCACCAGATAGTCACGGGCACCCTCCGGGGAGGAGGCGGTGAGGATGGGGGTGGTGATCTCCAGGAAGCCGTGCTCCGTCATGGCGGCGCGGAGTGCCGCCACCACCTGACAGCGCAGGATGATGTTCTGCTTCACGGCGGGGTTGCGCAGGTCGAGATAGCGGTACTTCATACGGAGGTCATCACCGCCGTCGGACTCGTCCTCAATGGTGAACGGAGGAGTGGCAGCCGCATTGAGCACATTCAGGGACTCGAGACGCACCTCGATGTCACCGGTGTCGATTCTGGAGTTCTTGCTCTGACGCTCCAGAACTGTACCCGAAACCTGTATTACATATTCGCGGCCCAGCTTCTCCACCTGAGCATTGAGCTCTGCAGAAGCCGACTCGTCGATAACGATCTGTGTGATACCGTAGCGGTCCCTCAGGTCGATGAAGCTCATACCGCCCATCTTCCTTACTCTCTGGACCCATCCGGCCAGAGTGACCTTCTGTCCGGCATTGTCAAGGCGAAGCTCGCCGCATGTGTGTGTCCTGTACATAGCTTGTCGATAATTTGCAGGTGCA
>OHIY01000856.1_pt1 | contig 14154 bp, 9 predicted proteins | sample 1568351 | NCBI WGS metagenome assembly OHIY01 (sample SAMEA3879547, study PRJEB24766) | human gut metagenome | biome: human-associated habitat; feature: feces | place: USA | collected 1985/1987 | reverse complement strand
ACAATAACCTAATAACTTAAATTTATGTCAAATTTCTACAAATTACCCCCCCTTTTGGCATTTTTGACAGCTTTATGCGGCAATGCCACGGCACAGGAAGTGTTCAAGTGTGACTTCGAGAGCGGAACCCTGGAAAACTGGACCGTAATAGACAACAACACCGTAGACGGCCAGACCGGGAAAGGCGACGGCTCCACATGGACGGCCTACAACGATTACGACTTGGGCAACGTTGCCAAATACGGCTACAACTCGACAAATGCCGCCGACGACTACCTGATAACGCCGGCCATCACGCTGCAGCCCGGCATATACCAGCTTTCGTTCGACTACAAGGGCAGCTCGTACGGCGAAAAGATGGAAGTGATGATAGGCAGCGCACCTACGGTAGAGGGAATGACAAGAACACTGCTCGATCTCGGCACATTCCTTGACACTAACCAGACGGGAGTGGCATACTACAAAGCGGAGAGCGCTGAGACGGTCTACTTCGCGTTCCATGCCACAAGCGACGCCAACATGTACAACATCTACGTTGACAACGTGACGGTAACAACGTCGCAGGGTATCGACGCTGCTGTTACCGGCATATCGTCGCCGCAGACATCGTTCGACCTCACCAACGCCGAGAAAGTAACCATCAGCGTTGCCAACACGGGCGTGACCGACATCAACGGCATGACCCTGTACTACAAAATAAATGACGGAGAGGCCGTAAGCGAGACATTCAACGGCACACTGAAGGCCGGCGAGACGATGGACTACACATTCAACACCACCGCCGACATGGAGCGCGTAGGAATATACGACATCGAGGCATGGGTAAGCGCTGAAGGCGACGGCGTAGCGACAAACAATACCGCCACCACTACCGTGCGCCACCGCGGACTGGCAACCGTTCCTTACAGCATCGGCTTTGAAGCCGACGACGAGCTTGACCTGATCAAGACGTTCAACCTCAACAACGACGACGGCAACTGGGGCGTCAACGTTGACGCTGGATGGTATGTGTTCGCGCGCAGCGGCTCGGGATGCATGATGTACGACTACGACTCTAACAACCCCGGCGACGACTGGTTCATAACCGAAGGAATACAGATGGAGCCGGGATACTACTCGCTGAAGTTCTGGTACTCTACTATGGGCGACCACAACGAGCGCATGCTCGTGGCCTACGGCACGGAGCAGAGGCCCGAAGCCATGACAACGGAAATAGTAAGGTATGACCCGTTCAACACCGACGATACCTACATCGAGTCGGCAAACGTGATAAAGATAGACGTGGCCGGCATATACTACTTCGGCTTCAAGTCGTTCAGCGACAAGGACGAGAATGTCATCTGCATTGACGACCTCTCGATAGAACATATCAGCGGCGACCTTAACGACGTAGCCATAACGGAAATCACCGCGCCCGAATACGGTTACATAGCCGACAACACCAGCAAGGACGTAACCTTCAACATCAGTAACAAAGGCATAAACGCCGTGAAAGGACTGACGGTAAACGTATCCGTTGACAGCAAACAAATATATACCAAACAATATGACCTGACAGCGCAACAGACCGAAACGGTAAAAATCAGCAACGCGCTTGACGGAGTCGCTGTCGGAAAGCACAGCCTGACGATAGAGATTGTCAACGAGGGCGACAACAATCCTGAAGACAACACGCTGACCGAGGAAATAAAGGTGATGGGCCAATACGTGAAATGCTGGAACGCCGAGCAGGGCAAGGTAGACGACGACCTCACACTTCTGGTCAACGACGAATACACCAGCAAGGACGACATGTTCCCCAACAACGAGGCCTTCTCGGTAATAGAACTCGGTGAGACACACAGCTTATACGGCAACTGGCAGTACTGCGCGTCGTCATGGTTCGTTGAAGACGACGCAACGGCCAACCGCTGGCTCATCCTGCCGAAAGTAAAGATTACCGGCGAGAATGCCGACATGATGTGGACAGCAGGGTCGTACAGCGAGACTTATCCCGAGACGTACAACGTGCGAGTATCGACCACGACACCCGACCCCAACTGGTTCATCACCGTGCAGCATGTCACCAACGAAAACTACATAGGCAAGAATCTTGCTACACGCGGAATCTCGCTGGCCGACTACGCCGGACAGGAAATATACATAGCGTTCCAGCTGGTAACGTCAGACGGCGACCTGTTCGTACTTGACAACATCTCATTGTACGGCGACATCGAACTTTCCGACCCGTCAGGCATTAACAACGTAGAGACCGAAAACGGCGCCGACGTAACAGTGGCAGGCAACGAAATAATAGCCGAAGGCGCCAAGGCAATCAGCGTGTACGACACGGCAGGGCGCCAGCTCGCCAATTCGTCGACAGGCCGCGCCGACATCAGCTCGCTAAGCAGCGGCATATACATGGTGAAAGTAACCAAGGCCGACGGCAAGACCTGCACCACGAAGATAATGATAAAATAAACTGATGTAATAAAATCGTTGACGGGCAGGCATGGACAAGCATATATTCCATCGCCTGCCCGTTTTTTGACTGTAAGTCAGCAACAAAACCAAAGTTGCGCGTTTTCTCACTTTTTCACCTTTTCACCCTCTCACTTTCTCACCTTTTTATTATCTTTGCATCTTGGATAATAGCATTCAAACAAAAACAAGATACGAAGCAATGGAATACAACTTCAACGAGATTGAGAGGAGATGGCAGAAAAGGTGGGCCGAGATGAAGACCTACCACGTTACCGAGGACACGCAGAAGGAGAAGTTCTACGTGCTCAACATGTTCCCGTACCCGTCAGGAGCGGGCCTGCACGTGGGACATCCGCTCGGATACATCGCCTCTGACATATACGCACGCTATAAGCGACTGAAGGGCTTTAACGTGCTCAACCCAATGGGATACGACGCTTACGGACTGCCGGCCGAGCAGTACGCCATACAGACGGGACAGCACCCGGCCGTGACTACCGACGAGAACATCAATCACTACCGCGAGCAGCTGGACAAGATCGGCTTCTCGTTCGACTGGGACAGAGAGGTGCGCACCTGCGACCCAAAATACTACCACTGGACGCAGTGGGCGTTCATCCGCATGTTCAACTCTTACTACGACAACGCGCAGCAGAAGGCAAGGCCGATAGAGGAGCTGGAGAAGTATCTCTCTGAGCACGGCACCGAGGGTCTCGACGCCGCCTGCTCGGAGGAGCTGAAGCTGACGGCCGACGAGTGGAATGCCATGACGGAGAAGGAGAAGCGCCACACGCTGATGAACTGGCGAATGGCTTACCTCGGCGAGACAATGGTTAACTGGTGCGCGGGCCTTGGCACGGTGCTGGCTAACGACGAGGTGGTTGACGGCGTTTCGGTGCGCGGTGGATACCCTGTTGTGCAGAAAAAGATGATGCAATGGTGCCTGCGTGTGAGCGCTTACGCACAGCGGTTGCTCGACGGTCTGGACACGGTAGAGTGGACCGACTCGCTGAAGGAGACTCAGCGCAACTGGATAGGACGCTCGGAAGGAACGGAGATTGAGTTTAAAATAGCCCCCCACAAACTCCCCCGAGGGGGAGCTTCCGATACCAACGAAGCAAACCAAAACTCCCCCTCGGGGGAGAATGAGGGGGGCTTTACCATCTTCACCACCCGCGCCGACACCATCTTCGGCGTTACGTTCATGGTGCTCGCGCCTGAAAGTGAATTGGTGGAGAAAGTCACCACGCCCGAACAGAAGGCCGAGGTGGACGCTTATCTTGAGCGGACGAAGAAGCGCACCGAGCGCGAGCGAATCAGCGACCGTTCAGTCAGTGGCGTATTTTCGGGCAGTTACGCCGTCAATCCGTTCACGGGCGAGGACATTCCAATCTGGATTTCAGACTACGTTCTTGCAGGTTACGGCACGGGAGCCATCATGGCTGTGCCGGCGCACGACTCACGCGACTATGCCTTCGCCAAGCATTTCGGACTTGAGATACGTCCATTGATTGAAGGATGCGACGTGAGCGAGGAAAGTTTCGACGCCAAGGAAGGCATTGTTTGCAACTCGCCGAAGAGTGGGGTAGAGGCCATTCATGGCTTCTCACTTAACGGATTAAGCGTAAAGGAAGCAATACAGAAGACTAAGGAGTTTGTAAAAGCCAACAATCTGGGTCGCGTAAAGGTGAACTACCGCTTGCGTGACGCCATCTTCTCGCGCCAGAGATATTGGGGCGAGCCGTTCCCCGTTTACTACAAGGACGGCGAACCGTACATGATTCCCGAAGAGTGCCTGCCGCTGGAGTTACCCGAGATTGACCAATACAAGCCTACGGAGACGGGCGAACCGCCACTGGGACACGCAAAGAAATGGGCGTGGGACACGACGAACAACTGCGTTGTGGACAAATCGTTGGTTGACAACGTTACCGTATTCCCGCTCGAACTGAACACAATGCCGGGCTTCGCGGGTTCGTCAGCGTACTACCTGAGATACATGGACCCGACTAACGACAAGTCTCTTGTAAGCCACGAAGCCGACCAGTACTGGCGCAACGTCGACCTGTACGTGGGCGGAACGGAGCACGCCACGGGCCACTTGATATACTCCCGCTACTGGAACAAGTTTTTGCATGACATCGGAGTGTCGTGCGAGGAGGAGCCGTTCAAGAAGCTCGTAAACCAAGGCATGATACAAGGCCGCTCTAACTTCGTGTACCGCGTTAACAGCGACGACCACGACGCAGCTCCCGTATTCGTCTCATTGGGCCTGAAAGATAAGTACGACACAACCCCGATACACGTTGACGTGAACATAGTGCATGCCGACGTGCTCGACATCAACGCCTTCAAGGCATGGCGACCGGAGTACGAGAACGCTGAGTTCATACTCGAAGACGGCAAGTACGTGTGCGGCTGGGCTATCGAGAAGATGTCGAAGTCGATGTACAACGTCGTCAACCCCGACATGATTGTAGAGAAATACGGCGCCGACACGCTGCGTCTGTACGAAATGTTCCTCGGTCCGGTGGAGCAGAGCAAGCCGTGGGATACCAACGGCATAGACGGCTGCCACCGCTTCCTCAAGAAGTTTTGGGGTCTCTACAGCGACAAGGACGGCATGAAGGAGCTTGCCGACGGCGAGGCAACGGCAGAGGAGCTAAAGAGCGTTCACAAGCTGATAAAGAAGGTAACACAGGACATCGAGGCGTTCAGCTATAACACGTCGGTAGCCGCTTTCATGATATGCGTCAACGAACTGTCGCAGATGAAATGCCGCAACCGCGCGCTGCTGACCGACATGGTGGTGCTTATCGCTCCCTTCGCGCCGCACATCGCCGAGGAGCTGTGGCACGCGTTGGGCAACGACACGACCGTGTTTGACGCCGCATGGCCCGAGTACAACGAGAAATTCCTCGTTGAGTCGACCGTCAGCCTGACCGTATCGTTCAACGGCAAGGCCCGCTACCAGATGCAGTTCGCCGCCGATGCCGACAACAAGACCATCGAGGACACCGTCCTTGCCGACGACCGCTCGAAGAAATACATCGGCGACAAGAATGTCGTTAAAGTAATCATCGTGCCCAAGAAAATTGTGAATATTGTCATTAAATAAGCAGACAAGGGACAAGCAGACGAGCAGACAAGGAGATTTCTTTAGTGAACATTTCTTTAGTGGACAAGGGACAAGCAGACAAGTAAACGAGGAGATTTGTCTGCAAACAAAAAGGCTAATCTCCTCGTCTGTTTGTTACTCGTCAACTTGTTAACTAAAGACTCGTCTGCTCGTCACTTGTCTACTCGTCAACTAAAAAATCAATACTATGAACAAACAAGCCATAATGAGCGAGGTGAGGGATTACTTCAACATTACCCTCGGCCTTATGCTCTACACATTTGCCTTTACCGTGTTCCTGCTGCCTTACGAGATTGTGACGGGCGGCATTGCCGGTATCGGCGCCGTGGTGTTCTACGCCACGAAATTCCCCGTGCAGTACACGTTCTTCATCATCAACGCCGTGCTCATTGTGGCAGCCCTGAAGATACTGGGATGGCGCTTCCTGATGAAGACCATCTACGCCACGTTCATGCTTACGGCGCTGCTCGAGCTGGCACAGGACGTGGTGATGCAGCCCGACGGCACGTTCTACAAGCTGCTGGGCGAGGGCAACGACTTCATGTCGCTCGTCATCGGATGTATGATGACGGGCACGGCGCTGGCCATCGTCTTCCTCAACAACGGCTCTACAGGCGGCACCGACATCATTGCCGCCTCGGTGAACAAATACCGCAACATATCGCTCGGCCGCGTGATTCTGCTCATCGACATCTGCATCATCGGCAGCTGTCTGTTCATCGACACGTTCGGCCCCGTGGAGATGCGCTGCAAGAAGGTGGTGTTCGGTTTCTGTACGATGTTCATCGAGTGCTCGATGCTCGACTACGTGATGAACTGGCAGCGCCAGTCCGTCCAGTTCTTCATCTTCTCCAAACGCTGGCAGGAGATAGCCAACGCCATAGCCAAGACCACCGACCACAGCATGACGATACTCGACGGCCACGGATGGTACAGCGGCAAGGAAACGAAGGTAATCTGCCTGATGGCCCGCAAGCGCGAGAGCGTAACGATATTCCGCCTCATTAAGGCACTTGACCCCAACGCCTTCGTAAGCCAAGGCGCCGTAACCGGAGTGTACGGCGAGGGCTTTGACCAGATAAAGGTGAAAGTACCGAAGAAATTAAAAGTTAAGAATGAAAAATGAAAAATCCAATGGCTATTAGGCCTATTTGGCCTATTGGGCTTATTGGGCCAATAAGATAAATAAGCCGGATAAGCCCAATAGCACCAAGCCCAATTATGAATTGTGAATTATGAATTATGAATTAACCAAGGTTGTCTTCGCAACCAACAACAAGAACAAGCTTGCCGAGATTCGCGAAATGCTCGCCGGCAGCGGCATTGAAGTACTGTCATTGGCCGACATAGGCTGCCACGCCGACATTCCCGAGACATCGCCCACAATCGAGGGCAACGCCATACAGAAGGCACAATACGTATTCGACAACTACCACATAAGCTGCTTCGCCGACGACACCGGCCTTGAAGTGACAGCGCTTGGCGGCGCCCCGGGCGTCTACTCGGCACGTTACGCCGGCGGCGAGGGGCACGACAGCGAGGCCAACATGGCCAAGCTGCTCGGCGAACTGAACGGCAAGAGCGACCGCTCGGCGCAGTTCCGCACGGCCATAGCCCTCATCCTTGAAGGCGACGGCGAGCCGAAACTATTTGAAGGCATTGTCAAAGGCGAGATAATAACCGAAAAGAGGGGAGGCGAGGGCTTCGGCTACGACCCCATATTCCGCCCCGACGGCTACGACAAGACCTTCGCCGAACTGGGCCACGAGATAAAAAACAAGATATCGCACCGCGCCCGCGCCGTAATGAAACTTGTTGAATACCTGAAAAACGCACGGTGATGATAGACGAACTGTCCATCCTCATGCCGTGCTACAACAACGAGTGCGCCCCGCTGGCGGCCAGACTCGCGGCGCAGGCCGAAGCCATAATCCGCCAAGGCCGGCGGCTGAGGTATGAGATAATAGTGGCCGACGACGGCTCGACAGACGCCCTTATAATCAATAAAAACAGGCTTATCGACACCCTGCCCAACAGCCGTTACATCGTAAGGGAATACAACTCGGGCCGCGCCGCCATACGCAACTACCTGGCGCGCGCGGCCCGCTACGCCCGACTGCTGTTCATCGACAGCGACATGGCCGTATGCTCGCCCACATACATTGCCGACTACCTGCGCCTCGACAGCGCCGACGTGGCCTACGGCGGATACACCGTAAGGGGCGACGGCGAGGCCCTGAGGCACAACCTGAGATACATCTACGAGACAAGACACACCAAGAACGGCACCGCCGCCGAACGCAACAAGCACCCGTACAACGACTTCCACACGTCTAACTTCATGATAAAGCGCACGATAATGCTCGACCATCCGTTCGACGAGCGCTTCGTCCGCTACGGCTACGAAGACGTACTCTTCGGCAAGACCCTGCGCCGGTCAGGCGTCATGATAACCCACATCGACAATCCCCTTGCCTTCGACACCTTCGAGACCAACCCCCAGTTCATAGCCAAGACCGAGGAAGGCACGGCCACCCTCGCCGAGTTCAGCGACGAGCTGCGCGACTACTCCACGCTCATCGCCGCCGCCGAACGCCTCGCCCGCCTGCACCTCATAAAGCCCGTAACGCTGTTTTTCAAAATATTCTCAAAAACCATGAAAAACAACCTAACGGGCAATAAACCAAGCCTTTTGCTGTTAAATATATACAAACTCGGCATGTTTTGCAGCCTGAAAAGCCGCAAACGGCAACCCTAAAAGCCACACATCATGATACAAAAGGCCATCCTCATAACAGCACTAACGCTCGCCATGCTCGCCACGAAAGTCCACGCACAGACCGGAACATGGCGCAACTACCTGGCATACAACGACATAACCGACGTACAGCAGGCCGGAAACACCCTCTTCGTACTCGCGTCAGAGGCACTCTACTCGTACAACACCACCGACCAAAGCATAACCACGTACGACAAGACCAACGGTCTGAGCGACTGCGGCATACAGCACATCGCCTGGTGCGCCGACGCCTCACGCCTGATGGCCGTCTACGAAAACGGCAACATCGACCTCGTAAGCCGCGACGGACAGACCGAAAACATGCCCGAATACTACAACTACTCCACCACCTTGGACAAGACCGTCTACGGCCTCGACGTCATCGGCAGCCACGCCTACATGTCAACCGGCTTCGGCATAGTGAACATCAACGTAGCCGACGCCGAAGTGACCGAGACCTACAACCTCGGCTTCCGCGTTGACTACGTCTACGCCGACGACACCCGCATATACGCCGCCTCAAGCACCAACGGCACCTACTCGGCACCACTTACGGCCAACCTCCTCGACCCCGGCAACTGGACATACACCGCGCCATACACCCCCCGCCAGAAAACAATAGACCCCGACCTGCTCGCCACGGCACAGACACTCAAGCCCGGCGGACCACGGAGAAACTGGTTTACATTCATGAAATTCGAGCATGACAGATTATACACATGCGGCGGATACTTTATTTCCGGATACGTACAGGAAAACAGGCAGGGAACCATACAAATACTTGAAGGCGACGAATGGACCATATATCCCGACAACATTAACGAAACAACAGGTTATTCATACATGGACATAAACTGTCTTGCCGCTGACCCCAACGACCCAAATCATATCTTTGCCGGCGGAAGATGCGGACTGTACGAATTTCAGGACGGACAATTGATAAACTATTTCAACAAAGACAACAGTCCGCTCAGAGGAGCCATGAGCAATGGCAACGAGCTTGACAATACATATGTATTGGTAAACGGACTCGCTTTTCATGGTGGCAACTTATGGGCATTGAACTCGCAGACCGAAAACACTTCGATAATGGAATATAACGGCAGCGAATTTATCTCACACCATAAACAAGAACTGATGTTCAGCGGAATGAGTTTCCAGACAATGCAAGGACTTATTAACGACAGCCGAGGACTTATGTGGTTCGTCAACATAAACGGTTGGCAACATCCGGCAATAGTATGCTACCAACAGGAAACCGACCAAATAAACGTATATGACCAGAATTTTTACAACCAGAACGGCACGCCGATAAATATGACTTACTTGAACTGCATTGCCGAGGATAAAGATGGCAATATGTGGATAGGAACAGATGTAGGACCATTTTATCTGTCACCGTCAAACATGGATAATACAGATCAATGTATCCTTACGCAATTCATAGTTCCGCGTAATGACGGTACTGATTATGGCGACTATCTTTTAAGCGGCATACACATAACCTGCATAGCTATTGACGGAGCCGGACGAAAATGGTTCGGAACGAACGACAGCGGCGTATATCTCGTAAGCGAGGATAACGTCGAACAAATTGAACACTTTACGTCGGAAAACTCACCATTGCTTTCAAACGAGATAAGATCTATCGCCATAAATGGAAACACAGGTGAAGTATTCTTTGGTACGGAAAAAGGCCTATGCTCATACATGAGCAACGCCACCGAACCATCAACCGAAATGACAAAGGACAATGTCTACGCTTATCCCAACCCGGTGCGTCCGGATTACACTGGCCCGATAACAATCGTAGGTCTCACATACGACGCCGACGTCAAGATAACAACGTCAAACGGAGTCCTTGTAAACCAGGGACGCAGCACAGGCGGCACTTACCAGTGGGACGGCTGCGACCTTGAAGGGCGCCGCGTAGCCTCGGGTGTGTACATGGTACAGACGGCAACGTCGTCAGGAGACAAGGGCACGGTCTGCAAGATTGGAATAGTAAGATAAAATACTTACCTAAAAACAATATGAAAAGGAATTTTTCAAACATAATGGCCATAACGTTTACTATATTCGTTATCGCCATTTTTTTTGCAATCAACACAGCAATACCTTTTTTCAGCGATGACGCCGATTGTGCATTCTTAAACGGAAAGCAAATAAACAACGTTGGCGACATTGTTTCAACGTTGCGATTCGACTATTACAACATCAATGGCAGGATATTGTGCAATATAGCCGCCTTGGTTTCCATACTCCAAGGTGAGACATTCTTCAACATAGCCAACACATTCTTCTTTATTCTCGCAATAATTCTTTTATACAAGACCGGAACAAAACAAGGAGAACAATTCAAGCCTTTAACTTTGGTAATTACCATTATCGGCCTGTTAATTCTTTCAACAGGAATAGACTCCCTGTATTATTGGGCTTCAGGCTCGACAAACTATTTATGGGCCTTGGTGTTCAATATGGCTTTTATCTTATTAATTCGTACATACGGTCCACACACCATAAGTAAGACACGCTTGGCAGTACTGTCTTTAGCAGCGTTCGTCCTCGCCCTAAACAACGAGATGTTCGTATGTCCTATAGCAGCCTCGCTGTCCATATACTGCATTATCAACAAACGTAAAATAAACTCCACGGCAATGATCATTGCCATTGCGTACATTCTTGGCGCAACCGTGGTATTCTGCGCCCCTGGCAATTTTGGACGAGAGAGCCAATATACAATAGGACTCGGATATGCCACACGAATCGTAAAAATGATGTATTGCCTGAGGATAACATATATCCTCGGAATAGTGATGGCCGTGCTGGTAGTGAAAAAAAAACATTGGCTTGTTGATTTTATCATGAATAACGCCATACTGTTCATAATGCTTGCACTAAGCACCGTAATACCATTTATGGCCGCATCTACGGGTCGCTCATTATACGCGATAGAAATATCCGCGCTGATAATACTGTTACGGCTTGTAAACTCGGCTATTTTGGAAAAAAAGACAGAAAGTATCTACGTGGCAACACTGTCGGTAGTATTCGGCATTTTCTATATTTCCGTATGCCATGACTCATTCATCAAATGGGGCATCGTCAAAAAGACACTAGACGAATATTACTCTTCCGCTACAAATACGGTAATGATTGACGACTATCAAAGTAAAAACGGACTGGTAGAATACTATACGGTAAACATAGATAACATTTTCATGCCTCACGATAAGTCAAACCAGTATGCCCTCGAAAAATTAAGAAGAAAAAACATAAAGGTAAACAGCGAAAATGCGGATGATTCGTTACTGATAAAAATACTGCCCGAAAATGTATATAATAAAGCCATCGTCAATGCAGATAAATTCTTCACTGAGGCCAACAGGATAAAAGGCCTCGGATTCCATCATGCCCCCTCACTGGTATACAGCGTGATGAAATACGACAGCCTTAAACTTGACAGCATAGACAAAGGGTATATGTACGCGCTTTATTCTTTGTCGTTCTGCAAAGACATAAAAGTAAAAGTCAACTATATGGAACACGACCTTGGCTTTGAAAGGGCAGCTTTTTACGTTGACACAAAATACGGACGATACATACTGCTGAACAGGAAATTCAAGCGGTATCCTTTCTTGAAACTTGAAGAAATATCACTTAACAACACTTTACACGCAAAAAAGATTGAAGTAAGCGGTTTATAAACATGAAAGCTACCGAAAGCAATATGGTCAGAAGAAAATAAAATATCTGTGCTTGAATGTTTCCTGCCACCTCCTTGACATAATACAAACAAAAATCATTGGCCAAGATATTGGCAAGATATATTTCGAGAGTATGCCTTCCTATTGACTCCATAAAACCTGCACGACATCCCGCAACGGACAATACAAGAGCAAAGAACACTGTCATGAAAGGCCCAGCCCAATACATCGTAGTAATTTCATTCAACGTAAACAGCGAATAAAAACCCGACATATTCCCTGCAAAAGCAATGGCTAATCCGACAATAGACACGGCCCACAAACGCTTAATATCATCGTGGTGGATACCGAAATAAACACCCATGACAAACACCGGCAAACGCAACAGTATCGACGCCATTATGCCACCTACCGTGAATCCGTAAAGAATCGATAAGGATACGCATGCCGTCAATAATACGCTCCATATCCCACAAGAAGAAACGAAACGATAAATAAGCGGAAACAGAAGGTACAGCCACACAAGCATGTTGATGTACCATTCCGTAATATGTGATGTATCAAGAAACAATGATAATGTTGAAAACCGGCACAAGACATCACCAAAAGAAAAATTGTCGCCCAAGTAATATGTCAAAGCAAGCTTCAACACCTGGAACAAGGCAAACAACGGCAATATCTTAATATACCTGCGGCGGTAAAAATCCTTTAAACTATACAACGGATAGGAAAACACAAGACCGAAGCCACTGCATATAAGAAATACGTCTACGCCAAGATATCCCATATATAGAAATCTTGACAAAACAGGTATTGCGGTAGTCTCGAAATTTATCTGCCAGTGATATGCTACGACACCTATTATAGCAAGACACATTATTTGGCTGCGCCACTCTGAAATACAGTTATTGAATACCGCCATTAAGTCATTTGATACTTGTTTGTACAATAAATAACGAGTGTCAGTTTCCAGTTATTTCCTGAAATATTATGCATTATCCTCTCCGCTTATCAGCTCATCTCCAGCATTCTTATGATAGGTTTTACGGCGTCGCGGGCGATGTCCTGGGGTATCTCTATTGCCGGCGATTCATTCTTCAGGCAGGCGTAGAGCTTGTCGAGGGTGTTCATCTTCATGTACTCGCACTGGTTGCATGAGCAGCCAGGGGCGCCCTCGGTTATCTCGAGGGGCACGGGGATGAACTCTGTCGTTGGGCATTTCTTCTTCATTTCGTAGAGTATGCCGGCCTCGGTTGCCACGATGTAGGTGGCGTCGGGGTGCTCGGTGGCGTACTTCAGGAGGACGGCGGTAGAGCCTACCACGTCGGCGGCGGCGAGCACGGGGCCCTTGCATTCGGGGTGTGCCAGGACTATGGCGCCGGGGTGCTTGGCCTTGAGCGCGGCTATGGCGTCTACGGAGAAGCGCGCGTGTACGTGGCAGCCGCCGTTCCAGAGGGCCATTTGGCGGCCTGTGACGGCGTTGACGTAGCTGCCGAGGTTATGGTCGGGGCCGAAGAGTATCTTGGCGTCCTGTGGCAATTTTGATACTATACGCTCGGCGTTGCCGCTGGTCACGACGACGTCGGTCAGCGCCTTGACGGCGGCTGTTGTGTTGACGTAGCTTACGATGGTGTATCCGGGGTGTTCTTCCTTGAACTTGCGCAGGTCTTCGGCGCGGCACGAGTCGGCGAGCGAGCAGCCTGCCTCGGGGTCGGGGCAGAGCACGAGCTTGTCGGGGCAGAGCAGCTTGCAGGTCTCGGCCATGAAGTGTACTCCGCACATCACTATTACGCGCGCGTCGGTGTCGGCAGCCTTGCGGGCGAGGGCAAGCGAGTCGCCTATGAAGTCGGCCACGTCCTGGATGTCGCCGTCGGTGTAGTAGTGGGCCAGGATAACGGCTTGCTTCTCCTGGCATATCTCTCTGATTTTGGCCTTGAGGGCCTGGGTGTTGTTTGATGTCATAGCTTTATTGTTTTAATAGGCCGAATGGGCCGATGAGAGTGATTGGCCCAATAGGCCTGATGGGCCGAATAGGAAGACGGTACAGGCCTTTCTTAATTCTTAAT
>OHIY01000813.1_pt1 | contig 14806 bp, 13 predicted proteins | sample 1568351 | NCBI WGS metagenome assembly OHIY01 (sample SAMEA3879547, study PRJEB24766) | human gut metagenome | biome: human-associated habitat; feature: feces | place: USA | collected 1985/1987 | reverse complement strand
CAGCAAGCGCCCATTAAACACCCGCGCGGTCGCGCTGGTAATCTCGCAATGAGGCGTATAGGCCGCGCTGCCCTCGCCGGGCGCGATGGTCAGGACGCGGGAAAAATCGCCGCTGCCCTCGGCGCAGCAGACGTAGTCGAAGTGCATACCGGTGTCGGCGATCTCCTGCATACAGTTCACGTAGCCCAGCGCGCCGATGGCGTTGGAGCCGCCGCAGGGGATCTTGTAATACTTCTTGCCGCTGGCCTGACCCACGCGATCCATCTCGGCGTAGATGTCGTCGTAGCTGTCGGTATCCATAAAGCGGACGTCGGTGTCCATGAGGTACTCCAGCAGCTGGTTGCCCTTGCGCTCGGTGACGCCGCGCTTCTTCAGAATGAGGATGGGCGTCATGCCCAGCTTCTTGGCGCACGCCGCCGTCAGCATGGCGTGGTTGGACTGGGCACCGCCGGTAGTGAACACGATCTCCGCGCCCTGCCGCTTGGCGTCCGCCAGCAGGAACTCCAGCTTACGCACCTTGTTGCCGCCGAGACCGATGCCGGTCAGGTCGTCACGCTTCACGTAGACGTTGGTGTTCAGCAGGCGGCTGATGTTCTCCAGCTTCTGGATGGGGGTGGGCAGCACCGCCAGCGGGATACGGGGGAACTCCTGTAACTTTTTCATACTATTTTCTCCTTTCATTGGCTGGGGAAAGAGCGGTCAGCGGAGACCGTATTCCTTCAGACGTTCGTAAAATACAGAGCGGGAGACGTCCAGCTGCTGCATGGCAAGCTGGCGGTCGCCGCCGCACTGTGCCAGCACCTGCTGGATGTAGCGTCGCTCCTCCTGCCGCAGATGCTGCCGCAGCGTCAGCGGGACAGGCTCCGAGGCAAGGTGAATGTGCTCCGGGTAGATGATGTCGGAGTCCGACATGGCCGCCGCGCCCTCCAGCACGTTTTCCAGCTCGCGGAGGTTGCCCGGCCAGTCGTAGTTGATGAGCTTGCTGAATGCCTCGCCGGAGAGGGATTTTTCCGGGATGTGGTACCGCTGGCATATATCCTCCATCAGCTGGTTTGCCAGCAGGTAGATGTCCTCCCGGCAGTCCCGCAGGGGCGGCATCTCCACGGAGAAGGCGGAGAGGCGGTAGTAGAGATCCTTCCGGAAGCGTCCGCTCTCCACCTCGTCCCACAGCTCGGAGCCGGCGATGGTCAGCAATCGCACGTCCACATGCACCGGGCGGGTGGAGCCGACGGGCTGTATCTCGTCGCGCTGGATGGCGTAGAGCAGCTTCGCCTGCACGTTCAGGGGCAGGCCGCCCACCTCGTCCAGCAGCAGCGTGCCGCCGTCCGCCTCGCGGAACAGTCCGGGGGTGCCGTCCTGACTGCCGAACAGGGTGACCTCCAGCAGAGCCGGGTCCACCGCCGAGCAGTCGGCGCGGATAAAGGGGCCTCCCCGCTGCTGCGCCTGCTGGATGCTCTGCGCCATGCGGGTGCGCCCCGTGCCCGCCTCGCCGGTGATGAAGATGTTGCAGTCCATCTGGCTGAGCTTGTAGGCACGGCGGCGCGCCGAACGGAGGGCGGCGGAGGAGCCGTAGCCCAGCAGGGCGTTGCTCTCGCCGGGGAAGGCGCGCTCGGAGGACTCCCGGTATTTGCGCTCCGCCGCGGCGATGGCGGTGTTGCGCTCCATGATGGTGGTGCGGATGTCCTCGATATTGCGGAATTTGACGATGATGCCCGTGACCTGCGCGCCGTCGCGGCAATTGTCAGTCCGTCGCGGATGGGCAGGATGGACGCCAGCAGCGCGAAGCCGTTGATCTCATACGCCACGTCGGAAAAGCCGGAGGCGCGCCCGTCCAGCACTTGGCGGAGGTGCTCCTCGAACAGCTCGCCCTCGAAGAAATCCCGGAAGTGGTAGCCCACCACGCAGATCTCCTGCTCCGGGCTTTTGGCGATGAAGCTGCCGCCCCGGAGAAGGCTGCCGATGCCCTCCTTCCGGGCGGAGTAGCCCTTCTCCTCCCAGAATTTCACCTGCTTGGTGCGGTGATCCAGCACCACCATCTGACCGATGCAGACGAAGTAGTTGATGGAGTACGCCTTTTCCCGCACTTCCACCACGATCTCCTTGTCGCCGATGTGGACGGAGATGGGGACGCCCTGAAACGTCACGTCCAGATGGAGCCCCGCCGCCTCGCCGCCCCGCAGGTATTTGTACACCGGCTTGACGCCGGGCCCCTTATAGACGCCCACCGCCGCCAGAATGTCGTTGGGGCGGAGGCGTGCGTCGTGGATGTCCAGCACCGAGAGGTCGGCGGCGGTCAGGCCGCCGTCATCCGCGCCCATGGCGGAGGTCGCCAAAATCACGATGTCACCCGGCTCCAGCCGTCCGGCGGGGTGGGAATACAGGCTGTGGTTGAACAGCCCGAACCGCTCCTTTGCCTGCTGGTTGATGTGGGTGACGATACCCTGCCGATCCATGGTAAACATGGCGTGAGAGGATGAGTCCATTACGCTTTGCAGTATATCCACTTATGCCACACTCTCCTTTCCGGCGGATGGCATCATTGTACCGCAAAACGCCGTTATTTGCAATAATGATGGGAAAACAAAGCCCGCGTGCGGGCTTTGTTTTCCCGTTGGTATGTTGGTTACAGGTCGCAGGCGCACAGGTCGGCGAAGGTCTCCCGCCGGATGGCAACGTAGCTCTCGCCGCCGCGGAGCATCACGGTGGCGGCGCGGGGCAGCCGGTTGTAGTTGGACGCCATGGAGTAGTTATACGCGCCGGTGGTGCAGACCGCCACGATGTCGCCCCGCCCCACGGAGGCGGGCAGCATGACGTGCTCCTGAATGATGTCGCCGCTCTCGCAGCAGCGACCCACCACGGACGCCTCGAAGCCGCATTTCTCGTTCATCTTATTGGCAAGGAGGCAGGTGTAGTCCGCCTTGTACAGCGCGTAGCGGGGGTTGTCCGGCATACCGCCGTCGATGGAGACGTAGTTCTTGTAGCCGGGGATCTGCTTCACCGTGCCGCAGGTGTACAGCGTCATGCCCGCCGCGCCCACGATGCTCCGTCCCGGCTCCATGTGGATCTCCGGCATTTCGATGTGCAGACGCTCACACGCCGCCTTGATGGCGGCAGCCACCTGACTGACCTTCGTATCCACGTCCAGATAGGGGTCGCTCTCCACGTAGCGGACGCCGTAGCCGCCGCCCAGATCCAGCTGCTGCGCCATATAGCCGTGCTTTTCCTTCATGGCGGCGATGAACTCCAGCATGATGACGGCGGCGCGCTCGAAGATGTCCTCGCCAAAGACCTGAGAGCCCACGTGGCAGTGGAAGCCCATTAGCTCCACATGGGGCTGCGCCAGCGTGAAAACGGTGATCTCCTCCGCCTGTCCCGTCTCGATGGCGGAGCCGAACTTGCTGTCCACCTTGCCGGTGGCGATAGCCTCGTAGGTGTGGGGGTCGATGCCCGGCGTCAGGCGCAGCAGCACCTTCTGCTTCGTGCCCCGGCGGCTCGCCTCCGCCTCGATCGCTTTGATCTCCTCGGCGTTGTCCGCCACGAAGTAGCCGATGTGGTTGTCCATGCCGTAGGCGATGTCCTCGTCCGTCTTGTTGTTGCTGTGGAAGTAGGCGTGGCGCAGGTCGTACCCCGCCTGCAGCGCGGTGTAGATCTCGCCGGAGGACACCACGTCGATGCCCATGCCCTCCTCCCGCATGATCTCATAGATGCGCTTGAAGGCGTTCGCCTTGCTGGCGTACAGGGGGCGGCTGGTGGGGCCGAAGTGCTTTTTGAAGGCGTTCTGGTAGACGCGGCACTGGTGGCGGATATAGTCCTCGTCCAGCAGGTACAGGGGGGTGCCGTACTGCTTGGCAAGAGCCACGGTATCCTGCCCGGCAAAGTGCAGGTGCCCGTTGGCACCGACGGTGATATTATCACAGATCATAGTATAGTCCTTTCTCTCCTGCCCACCGAGGGCGGGCGCAGCCTATGTATGGCAAGGCTCCCGTTGAGCCGAATATGCGAAGTTAAGTTGTTTTTATAAAGAAATCACTGTTTGTCGTTCATTTGAGAGCTAAATAGAGCGGGCGGAGGGGCTGCGGCTCAACCGGACCGCAGCCCCCTGCCCATTCTGCTGAGAGCAGAGGAGGTACGAAAATGCGCAGGTCACTCCGCCTTAGCGGCAGCGTTCTTCTTGGCGATAGCCTTATCCAGCCAATCCTTGCCGTCCGCGAAGCGGGAGACGATGAACGTCACCACATAGTCGCCGGCGGAGTTGATCATGGTGGCGGGAGGATCGACCAGATTGCCGATGGCGACCAGAATGGGGAATGCCAGCTCGATCTGGTTGGGGAAGAAGATGGAGCAGATGATGTACTCGCCGATGTAGCCGCCGCCGGGGACGCCGGACATACCAACGGAGGACAGCACCGCCACGAGGACAATGGGGATCAGCTTGCCCCAGCTCATGTCCTGACCGAACACGCCCCACACAAAGGCGATCTTCAGCACGCAGGAGAAGCAGGAGCCGTCCATGTGCATGGTGGCACCCAGAGGCACGACCATCTCGGCAACGTCCTTGCTGACACCGGTATTCTCAGCCTCCTCCAGATTGGTGGGGATAGTCGCCACAGAGGAGCAGGTGCCCAGAGACACCAGAGCGGGCTTGGTGATGTGGCGGAACATGGTCTTGACGCCGTGCTTGCCGCCGCCGAACCACGCAAACAGGGGGAAGGCGGTGAAGATGTAGATGAAGCACAGGGGATAGTACACCGCCATGGCGCGTCCATAGGAGCCGGCGATCTGCGGGCCGTAGTCAGCCACCAGACCGGCGAAGATGGCGAAGAACGCCACGGGAGCGTAGTAGGTGATGAGCTTGATGAACTTCATCATAACCTCGGTCATGCTGTTGAGCCACTTGGCGACCAGCGTCTCAGCACCGCCCGCCATGTTGGTGGCGAAGCCGAACAGCACGGAGAACACGATCAGGGGCAGCATGGCCTTGCGGGTCAGCAGACCCACGAAGTCGCTGGCGGTGAAGAAGTTCACGATCATATCGGAGATAGAGGCGTACTCGCCGATCTCCTCAGAGGGGATGTCGTTCCAAGGAACCAGCACGGGCGGGAAGATCTTCATCAGCGCGAACATGATGACGGCGGCGATGGCACCGGTGATGACGAAGGTCGCCACGGTGGTACCCATGATCTTGCCGGCGCGCTTCATGCTCTTCATGTTGGCGATGGAGCCCGCGATGGACACGAACACCAGCGGCACCACCACGCAGAACATCATGTTGATGAACACGGTGCCGAAGGGCTTGAAGAATGCGACTGCTTTCGCAGGGGCCAGCCAGCCGAAAAGGGCACCCAGCACCATCGCGCCCAGCATTATGCCAAGGAAGATATAGTTCCTTGCAACTGCTTTCTTTTCCATTTGTTTTACTCCTCCTAACAGATTTTGGTTGATGTGGTTTGCTCTCTATGTAAAGCATATTGCTTACATACTTGTCCGAATCCCGGTTTTTGCGTCCCCCCGCCCCCTGCGGGGCGGGGAGCGCAAAGAAAAGGGGGGGATAAGGGAAATCAGATCGTCAGTGCCTCGTCGGTGATCTCGCCCTTGCAGACGATATTGGTGGGGCCGGTGAGGTACAGGTCGGTGACGTGTCCCGCGCTGTCGCGCTCCACGTCGATGATCAGCGTGCCGCCGGTCATGTCCACCCGGACGCTCTTGCCGGAGACCTTGCCCAGCAGCGTCAGCACCGTCACCACAGAGCCGGTGCCCGTGCCGCAGGCGTAGGTAAAGTCCTCCACGCCGCGCTCATAGGTGCGCTCGTACACGTGGTCGGGGCCGATCAGCTCGTAGAAGTTCACATTGGCTCCCTTGGGGAAGTCCTTGTAGTGGCGGAGCTTCCGTCCCAGCTGGAACAGGGACGGGGTGTCGTATTCCTTCAAATTCTCGATGGGCACCGCCGCATGGGGGATGCCGGGGTCGCCCAGCTCCACGTAGGCGCAGTCGTAGGTAACGCCGTCCACCTCCGCCTTGCCGTCCAGACGCATATTGCAGGGGTCGTTGAGCCGGACGCGGTAGAGACGCTTGTCCACACGCCAGCCGGTGACAAGACCGGCGGTGGTCTCCACCTTCTGCACCTCCCCCGCCAGACCGTTCTCATAGCCGAAGCGGCAGATGCACCGTGCGCCGTTGCCGCACATCTCACCCATGGAGCCGTCGGAGTTAAAGAACAGCATCTTGTAGTCGCCGCCGTAGGTGGGATTCTTCACCACCATGAAGCCGTCCGCGCCGATGGACATATGACGCTCGCACACGGTACGGACGATCTCCGGCCATTTTTCGTCGGGGACAACGTTCTGCCGGTCGTCCACCACGATGAAGTCGTTGCCGGCACCGTTCATTTTCCAAAACTGCATGATGCGGTGTCCTCCTTTGTGTTAGTGTTTGTATTGTACCCCACCGGAGAGGGTATGTCAAATTTTTGTCACAGTCCTAATATTAGGACTATGCGTCCGGATTTTCGGACTTTTCCGGGGAAATGCCACGCCTCTCCCCTGCTCTCACGGTAAAAAGTGCAAGTTTTAACGTTAAAAGAGACAAAACCCTCGGTCAATCCGAGGATTTTGTCTCTCTTTTCTCCATTTTCTCCATGCAGCTGTCGCAGCCTCCGGCGCAGCCGGAGCAGCCCACGCACTTGCCCTGCTTTTTAGCTTTGCGGGTGCTGCGGATGGCAAGCAGTCCGCACAGCACCACCAGCGCAAGAAGCAGCCAGTCCATCCACGTCATACCAGCAGCCCTCCTATCGCATAGGCGATAAACGCTGCCAGCCATGCCACGCCGCATTGGAGCAGAACCACGCCCACGGTCTTGACCACGGAGCCAAGCTCACGCCGGATGGTGGCGACTGCCGCCACGCAGGGGGTATACAGCAGCGTGAACACAAGGAAGCTGATGGCACTGCGGGCGGTGAACAGCGAGGAGACGGTGGCACTGCCCAGCAGGACTTGCAGCGTGCTGACCACGGATTCCTTGGCGATGAAGCCGGAGATCAGGGACGTGGCGCACCGCCAGTCGCCGAAGCCCAGCGGAGCGAAGAGCACTGCCAGCCACTGACCGATCAGTGCCAGCAGACTGTCCGCGCTGTCCGCGACCACGTTGAGGCGGGTGTCGAAGCTCTGGAGGAACCAGATGACCACCGTTGCCAGAAAGATCACGGTGAAGGCGCGCTGGAGGAAGTCCTTCGCCTTCTCCCACAGGAGCAGCCCCACGCTTTTCAGGGAGGGCAGGCGGTAGTTGGGCAGCTCCATGACGAAGGGCACGGGCTTGCCGCGAAAGACGGAGTTCTTCATCAGAAGTGCCGCCAGAACCCCCACGAGGATGCCCAACACGTAGAGGGAGATCATCACCAGAGCCTTGTGGTCGGTGAAGAAGGCGGCGGTGAAGAAGCCGTAAATGGGGATCTTGGCGGAGCAGCTCATATAGGGCGTCAGCAGGATGGTCATTTTCCGGTCACGGTCGGAGGAGACGGTGCGGGTCGCCATAATGGCGGGCACCGAGCAGCCGAAGCCGATGAGCAGCGGGACGATGCTGCGTCCGGAAAGCCCGATCTTGCGGAGGAGCTTGTCCATGACGAACGCCACCCGCGCCATGTAGCCGGTGTCCTCCAGAATGGACAGGAAGAAGAACAGTGTGACGATGATGGGCAGGAACGACAGCACGCTGCCCACACCGGCGAAGATACCGTCGATGATCAGGCTGTGCACCACCGGGTTGATGCCGTAGGCGGTGAGCGCGCCGTCCACACCGGCGGACACGTAGTCAATGCCGGACGCCAGCAGGTCGCTGAGACGCTGCCCGATGACGCTGAACGTCAGCCAGAAGATGAGCAGCATTACGCCGAAGAACACGGGGAGGGCGGTGTATTTGCCGGTGAGGATCCTGTCCAGTGCCACGCTGCGCTTATGCTCCCGGCTTTCGTGGCACTTGACCACCGCGTCGGCGGTGACCTTCTCGATGAAGGTATAGCGCATATCCGCAAGGGACGCGTTGCGATCCAGGTCGTTCTCCGTCTCCAGCTGGACGATGATGTGCTCCAGCAGCTCCCGCTCGTTCTGATCCAGCACGAGGCGATCCGCCATGGTCTGGTCGCCCTCGATGAGCTTTGTGGCGCAGAAGCGGGGCGGCAGCCCGAGACGCTCGGCGTGATCTTCGATGAGGTGGACGACGGCGTGGACGCAGCGGTGCACCGGGGAGTCCGCCGCGCAGAAATCGTAGACCTTGGGCATAGTGCGGTTCCGCGCCGTCTGGATCGCCTGATCCATCAGCTCGGACACGCCCTCGCCCTTGGCGGCGGAGATGGGCACCACGGGGATGCCCAGATCCTCGGACAGCTTGTGGACGTCGATGGTGCCGCCGTTGGCGCGCACCTCGTCCATCATGTTCAGTGCCAGCACCATGGGGACGCGCAGCTCCAGCAGCTGAAGGGTCAGATAGAGGTTGCGCTCAATGTTGGTGGCGTCCACGATGTTGATGATGCCGTCGGGCTTCTGGTTCAGAATGTAGTCGCGGGTGACGATCTCCTCCTGGGTGTACGTGCGGAGGGAGTAGATACCGGGGAGATCCACCACGGAGCAGTCCTTATGACCGCGCACCTCGCCGGATTTCTGATCCACGGTGACGCCGGGGAAGTTGCCCACGTGCTGGTTGGAGCCGGTGAGGGCGTTGAACAGCGTGGTCTTGCCGCAGTTCTGGTTGCCCGCCAATGCGAAGATCATGCGTCATCCCTCTTTTCCACGGTGATCTCGCGGGCGTCCTCCACCCGCAGCGTCAGCTCATAGCCCCGGACGCGTATCTCGATGGGGTCGCCCATGGGCGCGACCTTGCGGAGCGTGACGATGGTGCGGGGCGTCAGCCCCATATCCAGCAGGCGGCAGCGGAGCGCGCCCTCGCCGCCTACGGCGGTGATGGCGGCGGTGTCGCCGATATGCAGTTCATTCAGTGTCATTTCGCTTACCTCTGATGTACTTGGTTTGCTATTTCCTATTTGGCTGGTATGATGGTAGCACGGTGCCCCTTTCCTGTCAAGAAGCGGAGAGCTTTTCTGTGGATTTTTGTAAAAAAACAGGGTCGCGGTGCGACCCTGTTTTTCCGTTATTTCAGTTCTCGGCGTTGTAAAGTCCCACTGTGTCGTCCAGGGGGAGGGAGATGGTGACGGTCTGCGCCTCCGTGTGGGCACCCGCCTTCTCCATAATGGACTGCATGATGGCGGTGCGCTTGTCGGTGGGGGTGACAAGGAAGATCATCTCGCGCTCCTCGGAGATGGCGACGCCGAAGAATTTGTTGGTGTTCTCCGCGTCGGTGGCACGGGCGTGGATCACGGTGCCGCCGCGGGCACCGGCGGCGGACGCCGCCTCCATGACGGTGTCGGTATAGCCGCTGTTGGTGATCGCCAGAATCAGCTGGTACGGGCTGTCGTTCATCAAGTCTTCCTCCTTTACAGACATATCCGGCTGGCCGTCGCTCTTGCCGGAGATCAGATAGTTCAGTGCCGTGCGTCCGCCCACACTGCTCAGGTGCAGGCACACGGCGATACCGCTGCCGGGGCGGTCGATCCGCATGGTGTCCACCAGCTCACGCATGAGCACCTCCTTCACGGCGGGGGTGACGACGGAGAACATGACGGATTTCTCCGTTGCCTCCAGTCCCAGCGTGTTCAGAATGTCGTTGCTGGCGGTGCCGCGTCCCAGCGCGGTGAATACCACCGGTGCGCCGAAGGCGCGGTAGAAGTCGATGAAATGGGTGGCACCCTTGACGCGGTTGGTAATGGTGATCATCAGATACAGGCGGTTAGTGGTTTTTTCAGACATAGGGGCACCTCCTCAGCACAGCTCGATAAGCTCCTCCACCGCCACAGGCGCGGCAGGAGCAGGGGCGTGGCGCAGCTTGCGCTGGTAGCTGAGGCCCAACAGCTGGATGGTCACCAGCGGGGTCATCGCCACCATCGCCACCACGCCGAAGGCGTCGGTGACGAGATTGCCGCCCACGGCGTCACAGGCTCCCAGCGCGAAGGGCAGCAGGAACGTGGCGGTCATAGGGCCGGAGGCCACGCCGCCGGAGTCGAAGGCCACCGACGTGAAGATGTCGGGCACCACGAAGCTCAGAGCCAGACTGATGACGTAGCCGGGGATCAGGAACCACATGATGGAGATACCCGTCAGCACGCGGATCATGGCAAGCCCCAGAGAGATGGCAACACCGATGGAAAGCGCGGTGTTCATGGCGTGGGCGGGGATAGCACCGGCGGTGATCTCCTCCACCTGCTTGTTCAGCACGTGGACGGCAGGCTCCGCCTGCACGATGAAGTAGCCGATGACCATGGCGATGGGCACAAGGATCCAGTTGTACTGGTGGCTGGCGATGCTGCCGCCCAAGAAGCTGCCCACGGGCATGAAGCCCACGTTGACGCCCATCAGGAATACGGTCAGCCCTATGTAGACGTAGACAAGACCGATCGCCATGTGGATCAGCTCCCTGCGCTTGAGGCGTTTCGTGACCAGCTGGAACAGGATGAGGAACGCGGCGATGGGCAGCAGAGCCGACGCCGTCTCCCGCAGATAGTGGGGGAAGTTGCTGAGGTAGAGGTCGAACATCTCCACCGTGTCCCTGGCGTCGGGCATGACGGCGGCGGTGTAGGCACTGCCGTCGGGCTTATAGAGCAGCCCGAGGATCAGCACGGTGACGATGGGACCGATGGAGCAGAGAGCCACAAGACCGAAGCTGTCGCCCCCCGCCTTCTTGTCGCTTCGCACGGCACAGACGCCCACGCCCAGTGCCATGATGAACGGCACGGTCATGGGGCCGGTGGTCACGCCGCCGGAGTCGAACGCCACCGCCCAGAAATCCGGGGAGACGAACGTCGCCAGCACGAACACCACCGCGTAAAAGCCGATCAGCAGCCAGCGGAGCTGGATACCCAGCACGATACGCAGCAGAGCGATCACAAGGAACACGCCCACGCCCACCGCCACCGACCAGATGATGACGTTGTTGCTGATGGCGGGCACCTGATTGGCGAGCACCTGCAGATCCGGCTCCGCCACGGTGATGATCATGCCGATGAGGAAGCCCACCACGGCGATGATCCACACACGGCGGCGGCGGGTGATCTCGGAGCCCACCGCCTGCCCCAGCGGGATCATGGACATCTCCGATCCGAGAGTGAAAAGTCCCATACCGCCGATCAGCATAACGCCGCCCAGCAGAAACGCCACCATGGCGTTATTGGGCACCGGTGCGATGGTGAAGCAAAGCAGCAGCACAATCAGCATCACCGGAAGCACCGAGGTGAGAGATTCGTGCATGGGCTTTTTGAAGATGGCGAAAAAGCTCCCTGCCTTTTGCCGTTTCTTACGCAGTCTCGCCTGCTCGTCCTGAATAGTCCTGTGAGTCAATGCTACCTTCCTTTCTGTTTTTCCCGACTTACAAAAGCGGCGCATCTGTCCGTGGTGGGCAGATACGCCATCGTATCTCTTACACATACATTATACCATAATACGGCGGATGGCACAAGGGCGCATGTGTTAAGAATTTGTGAAAATCAGCCAAATCTCACCGACACTTTTCGATAAGTGCCACAGCGTGGGACGCCATGCCCTCCTCCCTGCCGGTGAAGCCCAGAGCTTCCTCCGTGGTCGCCTTGACGGAGACGCAGGACACGTCCAAGCCCATCGCCTGCGCCAGATTCCGGCGCATCTCCGGGACGTAGGGTGCCAGCTTGGGACGCTGCGCCAGCACGGTGGCGTCCACGTTGACGGGGACGAAGCCGCACTCGCGGAGCACTGCCGTCACGCGGCGGAGGAGCGTGACGCTGTCGGCACCGGCGTAGGCGTCGTCGCTGTCGGGGAACAGGTGCCCGATGTCGCCCAGAGCCGCCGCGCCCAGCAGCGCGTCCATCACGGCGTGGGTCAGCACGTCGGCGTCGGAATGTCCCAGCAGCCCCCGGTCAAAGGGGACGGTCACGCCGCCCAAAATCAGGGGGCGGTTCTCGGTCAGCCGGTGGACATCGTAGCCGTGTCCGATACGCAGAGCAGTCATGTGCGATTCTCCCTCTCCCGCAGGAAGGTTTCCGCCAGCATCAGATCCTCCTGCGTGGTGATCTTGATGTTCTCCCGCCAGCCCGGTGCCAGATAGACCGTCTTGCCCAGCCGCTCCACGGCGGAGCAGTCGTCGGTGATCTCCGCGTTCGCCTCCACGGCGGACTGGAGGGCGGCCTTCAGGAGATTCGCTTGAAAGACCTGGGGCGTCTGGACGGCGTAGAGGGATCTCCTGTCCGGGGTGGACTGGACGACGCCGGCGGTGTCCGCCACCTTCACCGTGTCCGTCACCGGCAGAGCCGGCGCGGCGGCGTAGGTCTTTTGCCCCAGACGCACCATGTCGTCCACCTGCTCGCCCCGGATCAGGGGGCGGGCACCGTCGTGGACAGCCAGCAGCTCGCACCGGTCGCTGGCGGCAAGCGCAGCCAGCAGCACGGACTGGGCGCGGCTTTCGCCGCCCTCCACCACGCGGAGGGGCTTCTTCACGCCGGCGCGGACGCAGAGCGCGGCGATCTCCTCCAGCCGGTCGGGGCTTACCGCCACCACGATCTCGTCCACGAGACGGGCGTTGTCCAGTGCCCACAGGGTACGGTGGAGCACCGGCTCGCCTCCCAGCAGAGCCGTCAGCTTGTCGGTGCCGCCCATGCGCCGGGATCGCCCGGCGGCGGGCACCAGTGCCGCGCAGTAGGGATGGCTCCCCCGGCGGCGCAGCAATTTATCGAATAGCGTTCCCATGGTCATCCTGCGCTCCTATTCCCCGGTGTTGTACCGCAAGTATACCGTATTTTCCCCCTGTTTACAAGGAAAATGTGCAGGAAGCTCCCCCGGAGGGGGGAGCTTCCTCTGTCAGCGTGCCTCGTAGATCGCCTTGCAGGCGCGGTACATCTCGTAGCAGTCCAGCTTTGCCACCACCTCGAAGGGGGCGTGCATACTCAGCACCGGCACGCCGGCGTCCAGCGTGGCGATGTTGCGGTTTGCCATATACTGCGCCACGGTGCCGCCGCCGCCAGCGTCCACCTTGCCCAGCTCGCAGATCTGCCAGCGGACGCCTGCGCCGTCCAGCAGGCTGCGGACGTAAGCCACCGTCTCGGCTCCGGCGTCGGAGGAGCCGGACTTGCCCCGGGCACCGGTGTACTTGCACAGTCCCACGCCGTGGTTCAAAAAGGCGGCGTTCTTCTTGTCGAACACGTCGGCGAAGTTGGGGTCGTATGCCGCCGTCACGTCGGCGGACAGGCAGAAGGAGTTCTCGAAGCAGACCTTCAGGGGCACGTTCTGGCTGTCGCACAGGTCGGAGAGGAACGTCTCGAACACGGCGGACTGCATACCGGTAACGCCCATGGAGCCGATCTCCTCCTTGTCCGCCAGCACGCACACGGCGGTCTTGGCAGGGGCGTCCAGCTCCAGCAGGGCGCGGAGCGCGGCGTAGCCGCAGACGCGGTCGTCGTGACCGTAGGAGCCGATCATGCTGCCGTCGATGCCGATGTCCACCGCGTCGGCGGCGGGCACCGCCTCCAGCTCGGCGGAGGCAAAGTCCGCCTCGGTAATGCCGTACTTGTCGTAAAGACGCTTCATCACGTGGAGCTTCACACGGTCGCTGTCGTCCTCGTCGCCGATGGGGCGGCTGCCCAGCAGGATGTTCAGCGTCTCGGCGGGGATCGCCTCGCTGAGAGGCTTCTTCCCCTGCTCGCCCCCCAGATGGGGCAGCAGGTCGGTGATGACCATCTGCGGCTCGCCCTTTTCGCCGATGCAGACCTCCACGGCGGTGCCGTCCTTCTTCACCACCACGCCCTGTAATTGCAGGGGGATCGTGACCCACTGGTACTTGCGGATCCCGCCGTAATAGTGGGTCTTGAAGTACGCCAGCTCGCTGTCCTCGTACAGCGGGTTGGGCTTCAGGTCAAGGCGCGGGGAGTCGATATGGGCGGCGGCGATCTGCACACCCTCCGCCATGCTCTCCCGTCCCATGACCGCCAGCATCAGACCCTTGCCGCGGTTGCAGGTGTAGACCTTGTCCCCCGCCTCCAGAGCCATGCCGCGCCTGTACTCCACGAAGCCGTGCGCCTCCGCCGCGGCGATGGCGGCGCGGGCACTGAGACGCTCGGTCTTGTTGCCCAGAAATGCCTTGTAATCGGCGCAGTAGTCCTCCATCTGACGCAGCTGCGCTTCCTCCAGCACATCGTAGCCGCTGCGGCTGTCCCGCAGGAGCTGCTTACGCAGCGTCTTCATTTCCTCGCTCATGCTCGTTCCTCCTTCAATATCCGGTGCAGTGCCGCGTAAGCCGCGTCCTCAAAGGCGGCAGCGTCGGCACAGTCGTTGAACAGTGTATCGGTGCAGTGGGTGCGGTAAAACCCGTCGTCCTTCTGCGCCTGCACCCGCAGCCGGGCGTACTCCTCCGGGATGCCGTCCCGCGCCATAATGCGCCGGACGCGCTGCTCCGACGGTGCCAGCACCGCCACGGTGCGGCGGCAGAGGCGGCACAGACCGCTCTCCACAAGGTTGATGGCGTCGATACCCACCACCGGCGCGCTGCTCTCGTCCATGCGGCGCAGCAGCTCACGGGGCAATCGGGCGTAGATGATGCGGTTCAGCGTATCCAGTGCCGCCGGGTCGGAGAACACCACCGTGCCCAGCCTCTGCCGGTCAAGGGTGCCGTCCGGGGCGAACACCTGCCCGAAGGCACCGGTGATGGCGTCCCGGAGGGTGCTGTCCGTCCGCAGCAGGTCGTGATA
>OHIY01000801.1_pt1 | contig 14938 bp, 10 predicted proteins | sample 1568351 | NCBI WGS metagenome assembly OHIY01 (sample SAMEA3879547, study PRJEB24766) | human gut metagenome | biome: human-associated habitat; feature: feces | place: USA | collected 1985/1987 | reverse complement strand
CTCCGGGACACGAGGCCTTCACTGCCATGCGTGCCCGAGGCGCACAGCTCACCGACCTTGCGATAATAATCATCGCCGCCGACGACGCCGTGATGCCCCAGACCATAGAGGCTATCAACCACGCTCAGGCTGCGAACGTGCCCATGGTGTTCGCGATTAACAAGATAGACAAGCCGGGAGCAGATCCCGACAAGATACGCCGCCAGCTGTCCGAGATGAATATCCTCGTGGAAGACTGGGAGGCAAGTACCAGTGCCAGGAGATTTCCGCGAAGAAGGGACTGAATGTCGACAAGCTGCTCGACAAGGTGCTGCTCGAGACGGACATCCTGGAGCTCAAGGCAAATCCGAACAAGCCTGCGATAGGTGCGGTCATAGAGTCGTCTCTCGACAAGGGCCGCGGCTATCTCGCCACGGTGCTCGTGCAGGAGGGTACTCTCAAGCTCGGCGACGTGATGCTGTGCGGAAGCTGCTACGGCAAGGTGAAGTCGATGTTCAACGAGCGCGGCCAGAAAGTTACCGAGGCCGGCCCTTCGACGCCCGTGTCCGTACTCGGACTCAACGGAGCCCCTCCCGCAGGCGAGAAGTTCAACGTGCTCGCCGACGAGAAGGAGGCCAAGAGCATCGCCAACAAACGCGAGCAGCTGCTGCGCATCCAGGGCATCAAGACCCAGAAGCACATGACACTCGAGGAGATAGGGCGCCGTATCGCTATCGGCAACTTCAAGGAGCTCAACATCATCGTCAAGGGTGACGTGGACGGTTCGGTCGAGGCTCTCTCCGACTCGCTCATCAAGCTCTCCACCGAGGAGGTCAAGGTGAACGTGATACACAAGGCCGTGGGAGGAATCTCCGAGTCCGACGTGCTGCTCGCCGAGGCTTCCGACGCCGTGATCGTCGGTTTCCAGGTGCGCCCTACCGTAGAAGCCCGCAAGGCTGCCGACAGGGAGGGCATAGAGATACGTCTCTACTCCGTCATCTATGACTGTATCAACGATGTCAAGGACGGTATAGAGGGTATGCTGGAGCCTGAGAAGAAGGAGGAGGTGCTCGGAATCGCCGAGGTCAAGCAGACCTTCCACATCAGCAAGGTGGGCACTATCGCCGGCTGCCTCGTGCGCGACGGAAAGATAGTACAGAAGTCAAAGGTGCGCCTGATACGCGACGGTATCGTGATCTATACCGGAGAACTCGGCTCCCTGCAGATAGGCAAGGACGCCGTTAAGGAGGTCACCTCGGGCAAGGAGTGCGGTATGGCGATAGCCGGCTATAACGACATCAAGGACGGCGACGCCATAGAAGCCTTCCAGATCGTCGAGGTCAAGCGCACGCTGTAGCCGTAACTATATAAAAGTGACAGGCTCTTCCCGTGGTCGTTGACAGGAACAGGATTCCTGCCTTTTATTCCTTCCACACTGATACGGGACAGAGCCTGCCACTGTTGTTTCCAGCCGCCTATCTTCCGGCTACAGGCCTGTCGGGCGGAAGCTCGTAATAGGTAGGTGTAGCCACGGCAGCGGGAAGATGTCCTGCGGGCCTTCCGAATACCGTGAAGTCGATGATGCCTAGGGGCGTGCCCTCGGGCCAGTCTGTTACGGTGAGTTTCACGAAGCGGCAGACGGAGGGCTCGAAGTCGTCGTATACCGTGTCCTTGGGTATCTGGTTACGGGTCATGTCGACTACGGTAGTCCAGTCCTTGCCGTCTGAGGATACCTCGAGCCTGTATCTGTATACGGGGAGGGTGGCACCTGCCGATCTCCAGCCGCGGCTTTCTCCGTTGCCGAAAAGTATGCGCATGCCGTCGACTTCGAACAGCTGCACTACATCGAAGCGGGTTGCCGGCGAGAGCTCTATCATCAGGTAGGGCTGCCTGTCGTCCGTCTCGGGAAGCCACAGGGTTCCGCTATAGTCGTCCACGGCATATGCGGCCGGGAATCCTCTCTGCTCGGACGAAGCCTCGGAAAGGGCGTTCATCGCATTCATCTTGTTGATTGTGACGGGTATGGACTTCAGGGCCTCTTTTGCCAGAGGAGCCTTCTGGGGCGTGTCGGTGACGGTGACATACATCAGTCCGTCATCGTCGAAACGCACCTTGTCCATGCCTATGCGGCGTCCGCCTGGAGGATTCGAGAGTACGGTCGTGTAGAACTGGTACATCTCTCCGTCGGGGCCCTTGACGATCGAGCCGTGTGCCGTGCCCGTAACGAGTCCCTCGGTCTTGAGCAGCAGGGGATTGTTGGGAGCGTATGAATAGGGCCCGAGAGGCGAGGTGGCCGTGTAATAGCCTTCGGCATAGCTCTTCCACTGGGTTCCCGAAGCCGAATACTCGAGATAGTAGATGCCGTTCCTCTTTATTACCCAGGGGCCTTCTATCCATGCCACTCCCGGGTATTCGTTGGCCTCTCCGTACCTTTCCCATGCGTGCATGGGGTTGAATCCGAACAGATGTACGGGCTTGTGCATGAAGCGCGTGAGGTTGTCCGGATCGAGCCGTACGCCGTAGATGCCGCTGATACCCCTGCCGGGCCAGAACAGATAGGGTGTGTTGTCGTCGTCGACGAATATCTGGGTGTCGAAACCACCGTTCCAGCCGTCCTCCAGCTCATAGGTGTTGGTGAAGGGTCCGAGGCTCTCGAAGGGCCCGAGGGGGCTGTCGGATACATACAGGGTGTCGGTGTTTCCCGAAAGATAGTATCTCCCGTTGTATTTCGCGATGTCGGGGGCTACGGGCACTCCCTTGACGGCGTGGAACTCCCAGTCAACGAGATTTTCGGAGACCCATGCGCCTCCGCCGGTGCAGTACATGTAGTATTTCCCGCCGTCTTCGAGGACAGTCACGTCGCCCGAGGCGTTGCCGCCGTGTCCTATGGGCATGGGAAGGGGGTTGCAGTAGCGCTGGCTCTGCGCCGACAGCGCGGCACAGATGAGCAGGGCCGCCGCTGAGCAGATAAGTGTTCTGTGGTTCATGATTTCCGGTATTTATCAGTTAATGTCCGTGTATGTGCAAATATAGCGAATATCACCAACCCTCATGCTGCTCGAGGTTGGGATTGGCTGCAACCTGGTCGTAGGGGAACGGGAGGTACAGGTACTTGTCGTCCCAGCCCTTTCCGTTTCCGGGCGTGCTTACTATGTTCCATTCAGTGGTGCCTTCCTTGTATCCGTAGAAGGTGTACCAGGTCTTGCCCTTGTCTTTCAGTGCTTCTGCCGCCTCGCCCCAGCGGACGAGGTCGAAATACCTCTCCTGCTCGGCAAACAGTTCCGCGCGGCGTTCATCCTTGATGATCTGATAGGTCAGTGCGCTTTCTTCGGGAATCTGTGCGCGTCTGCGGACTTCGTTGAGCGCCGCGAGTCCTGAGCCGTCGGCATCGTTGTTCGCGAGGAACTGCGCTTCGGCGTACAGCAGGAGGACTTCCGCATATCTCATGTAGGCAACATTTGACTCGGAATACTTCCACCAGCCCGGCATGTCTATGATGTCGTCCCTGTAGAGCAAGGTCTTGGCGTTGAAATATCCCTCGCAGTGGGGAATGCCTGCCGCGAATACGCCCGGGCCTGAACTCAGGGTGTAGTCCATGGCCATAAGCTGGTCGTAGGTCCAGATGCTGGCCTTGAAGCGGGGCTTGTCTATGCCTCCCTCGTGGGCCTCGAGGAAGCGTCCGAACTCTCCCGTAGGCACGCAGAATCCCCAGCCCATGGGATAGATCTGGTCGGGAAGGTTGAGGTGCTCGGGACGGGGCGTCCTCCAGATATGCCTGTTGTCGGTCTGGTATGAAGGATATCCGTCGTCCGGTGTGGCGTTATGTTCGAAGATGTACTCCTCGCAGAAGTCCGCTGCAGGGCGTCCAAGCATCGAGGGATCGTCTATGAGGCCGTACAGACCGGAGTTTATGACCTCCTTGAGCGGTTCTATCGCCCTTGCTACCATCTCGTTGTCGTTTGTCCTGGTGCCATACCAGACGGCAACCTTTCCGTAATATGCAAGGGCGGCATGCCTGGAAGCCCTGGCGCCGAATTCCTGCTGGGCACCCTTGGCGCTAATGGCGGGAAGTTTCTTTGCCGCGTCGTCCAGATTGGCGAGTATCCACTCGATCATCTCGTCAGTATCGCCGTTGGGCGCATATCTGTCTTCGGCAGTGTACAGGTGGTCGGCAAAGGGAGGATCCCACCACCAGCGTATAGCCTGGAACAGGCAGATGCTTCTCATGAAGTTTGCCTCCGCCTTGACCCTGTTTACCGTCTCGTCTGTGGTCTCGGGTATCTTGTCGATGATGAGGTTGCAGTAGTAGATTACCTGGTAGAGTCCGGTATATACGTTCTTGAAAGCCCAGTCGCTCGACGTACAGATGAGATTGTTCGCCATCTGGTAGTCGTTCGAGTTGTCCGTGAAGGTGTTGCCTCCGGCATACAGGTCGTCGGAGAGGATGTCTATGAATATCGTGGCCTGCGCTCCCTGCGGGCCGCTGAGATACATGCTGTATACTCTTGCAATCAGGCTCTCTGCTTCGGCCGGGCCGGCTGTGGCATAGTATTCCTCCATGTCGAGCACGCCTTTCTGGGGTATGTCCAGCTGTCCCTGGCAGGAGACGAGAAGGCCGGCAGACAATATGGCGCCTATGAATATGTTACGCTTTTTCATGATTGATTGTGTTTTAGAATGATACATTGACACCGAAGACAAGTTTCCTCGGAATGGGGTAGGAACCGTAGTCGATTCCAAGACCTGCCGCGCTTGTTCCGGCATGGCTCGTCTCGGGGTCGAGACCGGGGTATTTGGTAAAGGTGAACCAGTCGTCGAGTGACACATAGGCGCGGAGCGAACTTATCTTGATCTTGCTGAGCAGCCTTTCCGGTATCGTGTAGCCGAGCTGGATCTGCTTGATCTTGAAGAACGACGCGTCGAAAATCCTTGCGGTTGATGCCATGAGGTATGTGTCGCTGTAGTCAGGCTTGGGATATTTGTACCCTGTCGACTGAGGGTTCTGCCATGCGTCGTAGTAGAATTCGCGCAGAGTGTTCTGCTGTGCGAAGTCGCCTCGGTTGAGCGAGTAGAGGAGTTCCGCTCCCTGCGAGCCTGCGCCGTATACGATGAGGTCGAAGTTCTTGTAGTTCATGGTAAGCGTCAGACCGTAGGTGAAATCAGGGATGCCGCTTCCGGCGTAGTCGCGGTCGTCGTCGTTTATTACGCCGTCAGGCTTGGTGTCGCGGTATATGGGAGCTCCGGTCTCCTGGTCGATGCCGTCGATGATGAAGGCTCTGAGGTACCAGAGGGGATAGCCCTGCTCGAAATAGGTCATGTAGTAGGATGTCCATATCCTCTCTCCCTGGACTCTGTCTGCCGAGGTGCCTTCGAGTACTTTGTTGTGCACGGTCGCGAGGTTTCCGCTCACGCTGTAGCCGAAATCGCCGATGTTGTCCTTCCATGATAACTCTATCTCCGTTCCGTGGTTGTTCACCTTTCCGGCGTTGATATACATCCTGGTGGAGCCGGTATTTGCAGGTGCCGTGGTACTTGTGATGAGGTCATGGGTATTCTTGTTGTACCAGTCCAGCGAGAATGCCAGCCTTTCATTGAAGAACCTCATGTCCACACCGAGGTCTATCTGGTGGGATGTCTCCCATTTGATGTCGGGGTTCGGAAGCACGCCTGAGGGAGCGACTCCGGCAACCATGACATTGTCTCCGAAATCGTAGCCGTACTCCATGCTGGACCTGAGTATATCCATATATTGGTAGCTGCCCATCGCGTTTACATTTCCGTTGATACCCCATGACGCCCTGAACTTCATGAAGGACATGCCGACAGTTGACTTGAAGTCCTGCATGAACTGTTCGTTGCTTATCGTCCAGCCGGCAGAGACGGAAGGGAAATATCCCCAGCGGTTCGAGGCGTCGAGCTTGGATGTGTCGTATGCGTCGGCCCTGAAGTTCGCCTGGAAGAAGTAGCGGTCGTCGTATGAATAGCCGATACGTCCGAAATAGGACATGTTGGCGCTTGTGGACGGTACTCCGCCGAGTCCCATGCTCGTCGAGTTCTCGGTATATTCCAGATATCTGAAGTTGGGATCGTCATCGGCGAGGAGGTTCGCGGTTCCATATACGTAGTCGCTCATGCTCTTCTGGAAGGACATGCCGACCATGGCCGAAATGCTGTGCTTCTTGATTGTCGTATTGTAGTTGGCGAAATTCTCCCACTGGTAGAACAGGCTGTTCTGCGACCTGCCGTTGATGCTCATGTTCTGGTTGGCCACGGAATTGATGTAGAGTTCGTAGTTGTAGGTGTGCGTATTCCTGAAGCCGGCGGAATATCCGAAGCGCGAGGTTATCGTGAGACCCTTGATAGGGGTGAAGTTGGCGTAGGTCGTTCCCATGAGATAGAAACTGTCGGAAGAAGAATCCGTCCTGTCTCTCATTATGGCAGGATGCCAGATGAGGCTGTTGCCGCTGAATATGGATGTGCCGTAGATGTTCCCGTTCGCGTCGGTAGGTAGCTGGTGTCCCTGGTCGAGCCACAGGCGCACCCTGTCGGGAAGGGTCTCGTCGGTGTATGTCCAGGGAGTTATGGGGTCGTATGTCAGGATGGCTCCCAGCAGGCTGGTGTTGGCTCCGCTGCTTTCCGATACCGAACTCGACTTCGTGCGGCTTAGAGAGTTGTTCGTCCCTATGGTCAGCCAGTTGTTTATCTTGTATTCAGCGTTGATCTGTCCGGTAAGCCTGTTGAACACGTCCTTGTCTCCGGCGATGATACCGTTGTTGTCGGTATATGACAGCGATACATACAGGTTTCCCCTGTCGTTGCCCGCCGATGCGCCTACGGTATGACGGCGTATATAGCCTTTCTCGAACATCAGTCCGGGCCAGTAGGTGTCGGTGACGCCGTCATAGTCGAACTCGCTCATATCCTGGTTCGCTCCCGACAGCAGCATATAGTCCATCCATTCCCGGGCATTCAGCAGGTCGGGCATCTTCGCTACTGACTGTATTGAATTCTGGAAGTTGTAGAATACCCTTCCCTGGGAGTTCGAGCCTGACTTGGTGGTTATGAGTATTACACCGTTTCCGGCCTCTATTCCGTATATCGCGGCAGATGCAGCGTCCTTGAGCACTTCTATGGAAGCGATGCTCTCGGGGTCGAGGTAGTTGATGTCGCTGACCTTCAGGCCGTCTACGATCATCAGAGGCGTTGTCTTGGAGTTGGACGAATAGCCTCTGATCTGTATGGACGATGTCGCGCCGGGGGCTCCCGAAGGGTTGACGATCTGTACGCCGGCGGCCTTTCCCTGAAGGGCCTGGGCTACCGAGATTGCCGACCTGTTCGCGATGTCGGAGTCTTTCACAGAGGCTATCGCTCCTGTGACATCGCTCTTTCTCTGGACACCATAGCCGATTACGACCGTTTCCTCGAGGAACTCCGAATCCTCTTCCAGTACGACGTCTACCTTCGCCCTTCCGGCGATGTCTACCGTGACTGTCTTGTAGCCGATGCAGGAGAAGGTGAGCGAGGCATCGGGAGGAACGGAGATAGAGTAGTTTCCGTCAAGGTCTGTGGTGGTTCCGACGGTGTTGTCGCTGCTCAGCATGACGCCTGCCCCGATTACCGGAAGGCCTTGCGTGTCCGAGACCGTTCCGCTTACCGCCGCGGTGCCTTGGGCGAATCCTGTCGGGGCCGACAGGAACACTGACGCGGCAAAGGAATAGAAAAGCTTGGTCAACTTTTTCATCTTTGAACGTTTTAGTGGTTAATAATCATCTGCAAAGTTTCGCGTTCGGGCCGGAAACGGGTGGATAATCCGGGGGGGGGGGATTTTTGGCATCAGTGGTGGATAATGTGCCTTATATTGTTGCCGTGCGCAAGGGAAGCCCGGATACCACGGACTGTCCACGATACCGTCATACGTGAAAAGTATGGCTTCCCTTGCGCACGGCGGAAAAAAAAGACAGGCACCGGATATCTACCGATGCCTGTCTTGGGGGTTGAGACTTCCCTTGGAATTAGAAGATTTCTATGGCTCCGCTCCAGTCGAATCTGAAATGCCTGGGCTCCTGCTGCTGGTCTGTGAAGTCGAAGCTGACATTCCAGGTGCCGTCGTCGTTCTTTGTCAGGGTCATGGTTCCGCCGGCTGCGGCCGCGCCGCAGGTGACTTCACCGTGCTCCTCATGCCTGAACATTGTCGGCCAATAGGAGGGGACGTTGTAGTTGTCCTTTACGGGAGGCTCGAAGGTTCCGGGCTCGACGGTACCGGCCTGACCCTTGGTCTCGGCCGTCGCCACCGTGTAGGTTCCCTCCTTGGGTTCGCCGGTATATTCGGGAGGGCATACTATCTTGAGCGACAGCTGGTCGCCGTGGTATGAGTAGTTCTCGTCGTACTGGTAGAAGTTGAAGGTCCATGTGACTGCGTCGTCATAATCCCAGCTGCTGGACATTCCGTTGACGTTGACCATCGTGGCCGTCTCGAGGGGGAACTCGCAGCTGTAGTCTTCTGTCAGGTAGTAGGGAGTGAAAGGGTTGGTGCCGGGAGCTCCGATTACGTCTAGTGCTCCCTTGTAATAGGCGTGGATATTCACGCCCTCCCTGGTTACGAAATTGCATTCCACGATATAGTCGCCTCCGTCCTCGGAGATGGTCACCTCGCCCTCGGTCACGAGCCCTACCATCTGCTGGGTGTTGTCGACATAGAAATATCTGATGTTCGTCCCGGAGGGGAAGGGCGAGTTCATGAAGCTCGCGCAATAACCCGAGGCAAAGGCGTCCTCAATCATGGCGTCGGAAGATATGGGATAGGTTCCGGGAACGATGTGGCCAGTCCCGTCGAAGTCGACGTTGCCCACGAGGATAAGCGAATATCCGGGTACTTCGACCCAGCCGCCTTCGCCAATCGAAGAGTACAGGGTGATGTTGAGGTTGGTGTTGCCGTAGTCCGTATCGCCCTCACCGTCTATGTAGGTGGCGGTTGCATAGGTCGCGGTCATGTCGACATCGTCGGTGATCCAGTCGATGCTGTAGTCCTCGCCGTACTGGGGACCTTCATATACCGCGTGGTGGACTGAGCCGTCGTCGAGGGTCAGCGTGAGCTCGAAAGTGGAATTGTCGATGCCTTCGCCGCTTACTGCGAGCGTGCCCGAACTGATTGTGTATTTCGTATTCTTGCTGACAACATAGCTGTCCTTTGCGGATATGGTCCAGTCCTCATAGCTGCTTTCGGGGTCGACGGTATATGTGCCTGAGCTGAAGGCTGCGGTGGCGGTCTGCTCGTCGATGTATCTGGTGAGGTAGATTATGTAGTATGTTCCTTCAGGATTGTAGGTGCCTGCCGTTCCAAGCTCGCTGTCGGCCATCATCAGGAAATGCGTGTAGGTCTCGTAGGCGTCTCCGAAGTAGGTGGAAAGGAATACGCTGCAGGGAGTGTCCATGTCATATTCGGGAGCCTCGAGGCCTGCCTGTTTAACGGGTACGCTGAAATTCAGATCTCCGTATTCCACACGCACGCTGCCCTCGCGGGCGTCGGTGGAGCTGTTGGGATCGACATGGAACTTGACTGTCCCGCCGGTTGAGCAGTCGAAACCATTGATCCATTCCTCTTCTGACAAAGCCTTTACCTCAGCGTCACCTGAGGGGTTGCTGAGTGTGTAGATGATGGAATAGTCTCCGCCTTCGGCGATTGCCGAGACAGACTCGGTCTGGGGAAGCAGCTCCGTCTCCGGCGGAACCGCTTTCTGGCACGCTGCCGCAAATGACAATGCGGCGATGCTGGAAAGAAGAATAACTTTTCTCATTGGTAATACATTTCCCACAAAGAAATGAAATGGCAGGCAAAAAAACATTGATGTAGTTTAAGATTGTCAGGGCCGTGGTGGAATATTCATCCTTAATTTTATTAGATTTGCCGAAAACGACGCCGATGGATGATTTCAAGATGCTGATACGCCGGGAAGGAAAGTTCGACATCCCCGAGACGGAACTCGACATGCTTCTCGATAATATGGAGGAAAGTTATATCCCCGCCAAGACCAATGTGATCGAGGTGGGGAAGATAAATACGAATGTCTATCTTATAAAGGAGGGCATATTCCGCGTGTCCTACCTGTCGGGCGACAGGGAGGTGACCTACGGCTTCGGAGAGGCCGGCTCGTTCTTCCTCTCGCCCCATTCGTTCTATATGAACAAGCCGGCTTTCATGCAGGTCGACACATGCAAGACGGGAGGGGTGGTCATGCACATGACAAGGGACAGGTTCTACACTCTGATGAACTCCTCGCATGTCTTCGCTCAGTGGATGTTCGACATCGCGATGTATCAGATATTCGGATGCGAGTTCAAGATATCGATGATCAACGGCACTGCCAAGGAGCGCTACCTCTCGATGATCAAGAACCGTCCGGAGGTTCTCAGGTACATCTCCAAGAAGAATATTGCCTCCTATCTCGACGTGACTCCCGAATATCTGAGCCGCATCAGTGTCGATGTCTGAGCCTTCGTGCCGTTTCCATGAATCCTCCATACGCACAAGCTTTCCGAATGACTGGAAGGCCTTCCCCGAGGGCAAGCTCAGCGTGGCCTATACCAACCTCGACAACGGCGTGCAGGTGCGCTGCGTGCTCGACAGACAGTAGATTGGAGCCTACGGCAGGTTGATCCTGCCGTGCCCGTATCATAACCCGAGAGGCGGAGCCGGAGAAATCCGGACCGTCTCTCGGTTGTTGTTCCGGCCGGTATGTTATTCAGCCTTTCGAGTTGTTCCATGGTCGCGGCCTTCCTCGCGTCCGTCATGCTTGGCGGTTTGGATGATGTTGTAGCAGTCCCTTTCGGTAATCATGTCCTTCTCGTAGTTAAGCTTGACCCTGGGTTCGAACCTGTCGATCTCGCATGCGTCGAAAAGCCTTTGGAAGGCCTCTAGCCTGACACGCATGGAGGGCGGGGAGAACTGCGGGAGTTCGGTGGTCATGTAGGAGAGGTTCCGCACGCGTCTGTGCGGAGGGAGGACGACGTTGAGCAGGTCGATGAGGACGTCCTTGTTGCGCCGGTCGCCGAAGACTGCCTAGAATCCTGCGTCGGAGAGGATGCTGCGCAGAGCAACAGCAGCACTCCGCCTATGGAGGAAATGAACCTGATGCCTTTCATATCTACAACAGGTTGACGCTTACGGTAAGGCCGGCCATTACTATCGATACCATGCTCATCAGCTTGATGAGTATGTTCAGGGAAGGGCCGGATGTGTCCTTGAACGGGTCTCCGACCGTATCGCCCACGACCGTGGCCTTGTGGCATTCGGAGTTCTTGCCGCCGAGATTGCCTTCCTCCACGTATTTCTTGGCGTTGTCCCATGCTCCGCCGGAGTTGGCCATGAATACGGCCAGAACGAAGCCGGAGCCGAGTCCGCCTATCAGCAGGCCCATGACTCCTGCTACGCCGAGTATCAGGCCTACCGCCACGGGAACGACTATGGCGAGGATGGACGGCAGGAGCATCTCCCTCTGGGCCCCCTTGGTGGAAATCTCCACGCAGCGCGCATAGTCGGGTGTGGCCTCGCGGGTGAGTATACCCTTGATCTCGCGCAGCTGCCTGCGTACTTCGGCGACCATTTTCTGCGCGGCCCTTCCGACGGCGTTCATCGTGAGGCCGCAGAACAGGAACGACATCATGGCACCGATGAATACTCCGGCGAGCACCGTGGGGTTCATCAGGTCTATGTTGTAGTGTGCCATTAGGTCGGGAATCGTCGCCTGGGCGGCGTCTATCACCTCTCCCGCGGTGTTGGTTATCTGTTCTCCCACCCTGCCGAGGGCTATCTTTATCTCCTCGAGGTACGAGGCGAGCAGGGCGAGGGCCGTGAGGGCTGCGGAACCTATTGCGAAGCCCTTGCCTGTGGCTGCCGTGGTGTTGCCGAGCGCGTCGAGTATGTCGGTACGGCGGCGCACCTCGGGGTCGAGCTCGCTCATCTGGGCGTTGCCTCCGGCGTTGTCGGCTATGGGGCCGTATGCATCGGTTGCGAGGGTGATTCCCAGAGTCGAGAGCATGCCTACCGAAGCGATGCCTATGCCGTAGAGGCCGAGGCTGAGGTTCTCTGCGGTGAGCATGTTCTGCACGTCGAAGCCTATCGCGCACAGGTACGAGAGCATTATGGCCACCGCTATGGTTATTACGGGAATGGCCGTGGATATCATTCCGAGCCCGATTCCTGAGATTATGACGGTCGCAGGGCCGGTCTGTGAACTGTGCGCGAGCCTCTGCGTGGGCTTATACGAGTGAGAGGTGTAGTATTCGGTGGACTGTCCTATTATGACTCCGGCGAGCAGGCCGACGATTACCGAGAACGATATTCCCAGCCAGTTGGGAATCTGCAGCAGGTACAGCACGACGAACGTGGCTATCGCGATGAGTACCGAGCTGAGGTTGGTGCCGAATCCCAGCGACTTGAGCAGCTGGCTCATCCCGGCGCCCTCTTTCGTGCGGACGGTGTATATGCCTATTATCGACAGGAACACTCCGACGGCGGCTATTATCATCGGGGCGAACACGGCCTTGAGCTGCAGCGTCTCGCCTCCTGCGTAGAAGGCCGAGGCGCCGAGGGCCGCGGTCGCGAGGATCGAGCCGCAGTATGACTCGTAGAGGTCTGCGCCCATACCGGCCACGTCGCCGACGTTGTCGCCTACATTGTCTGCAATCGTGGCGGGATTGCGGGGATCGTCCTCGGGTATCCCGGCCTCGACCTTGCCCACGAGGTCGGCACCGACATCGGCCGCCTTGGTGTAGATTCCTCCGCCGACCCTTGCGAACAGGGCCTGGGTCGAGGCTCCCATTCCGAAGGTCAGCATCGTCGTGGTGATGTAGACAAGCTTCTGCGCCCCCGTCGCATCGACGAAGGTGTCGAGGATTATGAACCACATCGATATGTCGAGCAGACCGAGTCCGACTACGGTGAGTCCCATGACGGCTCCGGAGCGGAACGCCAGCTTAAGTCCCGAGTTGAGCGAGCGCTGCGTGGCGTTGGCCGTCCTTGCCGAGGCATAGGTCGCGGTCTTCATGCCTACGAAGCCTGCGAGGCCCGAGAAGAAGCCTCCGGTGAGGAACGCGAACGGAACCCAAGGGTTCTGGATGCCGAATGCGGCCAGCACCGCAAAGATTACGGCAAGGATGACGAACACTATCGTCACTACCTTGTACTGCTGCTTGAGATATGCCATCGCGCCCTTCCTTACATACAGCGCGATTTCCTTCATGGTCGCAGTGCCCTCGCTCTCCTTCATCATCTGCCGGAAGAAGAGCCATGCGAAGAACAGTGCCGCAACGGCCGCGGCGGGAACGAGATAAAATAGGTTCATGGCTATCTGTTATGTGGTTGATTGACGAAGTTACCTATAATTTCCCAATTATCTCTAAAAATAGTGCGCTATCGTTCGGATTTTTATTATGAAAACGGCTTCCGCCTGTCCCGTGTGCCTGCACGTGTGTGGCGGAAGCCGTATCGGCTGCGGTCTTGTCTGCGTTCCTATCTGTTGCGTGTGACGGTATGCAGTATGTTCCCGTCCTTGTCAAGCATGTACAGGTCGAGCTCGTTCTCGTCAACGGTGATGAGAGAATATCCCGACTCGTTGCTGCAGAATACCGTGCCGTCTATGGGCTGCACGTCGTCCCTGCTCAACGAACCGGAGCTGTTGACTACATAGTCGATGTCACAGCCTTCCCTGCGGATGTGCTGGAAGGTGTGGATATGTCCGCAAAGGTACATGTCTACGTTGCCGTATTTCCTGAGGATGGGGTCGAGCCTCTGCTGGAGGTCGCTCCTTTCGCTCTCATCTTTGTCGGTGTAGGCGAATATCGGATGGTGCCCGACTACCAGCACCCAGTCTTCGTCGGCCTCGGAGAGTACTCCGTCAAGCCATTCGAGCTGTTCGGTGTAGTCGGACTTCGAGGCGTCTGCATACTTGTCAGTCTCCTCGCGGTACTTGTCTATCATGGGTGTGGTGTCGAGCATGACCACCCTCACCGTGACTCCGTCCTCGTCCTTGACGAAGGTGTAGTACTTGGAGGGCATTTCCCAGCGGGCGCTTATGCCGCTGTAGGCGACTACGGCGTCGGTGTTGCTCCTGTATTCATGGTTCCCGCAGACAGGATACCAGGGAATCATCAGGTCGGGATGGGTGTATATGAGCTCGTAGTTGGTCATCCAGAGGGGGTCGCTTACGCTCTGCACGCCCTCGAAGTGGTGTATGTCGCCGGCGGCCACCACGAACTCTATGTCTATGGCTTCGGCCATTTTCCCCATGGTCTCGGCCACTGTCTTCTGGTCGTAGTAGCCGTTGCGGCCGAGGTCATTGGCAAGGTAGAAGTTCAGGGGCTTCTCCAGGGTCTTCCATTCGGCGCTGTGGTCTGCGGGAGCCTGCCCGGGATTGGCGCAAGAGGCTATGGCGCCGAGCGCCATAGCCGCAAGAAGTACTGTATTCCTTAATTTCATGTGTCAAATATATGGATTATTCCGCAACTCCGAACGCGCCGAACCAGGGCTGTACGGAAGGAGAGGTGTAAGTCTGTCCGTTCACTGTCAGACCCGAGGCCGCGTAGAAAGGCTGCCTTGAGTCGTCTGAGGGAGTGTATGCGCCCTCGAGCACGGGCGAGCCTGCCTGCACATGGAAGTCCCAGCTGTCGTTCCAACCGTATCCTGCAGGGTCGGTGTCGAGGCTGTAGTTCACGAACATGGGGTCGAGCTCGGCCGCCTCCCCGGAGCTGGTGGCTATGATGCTGTGGGTGTCGGCGGCAGGGTCGTACTCCTCATGTGCATAGGCATAGCCCTCGTAGGGATACTTGACTCCTGAGTAGTAGAGGGTCTCTCCGTCGTCCTCATAGTCGCCTTCCCAGACGATGGAGCTCACGGTGTTGCCTGAAGCGTAGTAGTTGTAGTCGATCATGGAGTGCTCGCCGTCGTAGCAGTCCTCGCTGCCGG
>OHIY01000791.1_pt1 | contig 15086 bp, 15 predicted proteins | sample 1568351 | NCBI WGS metagenome assembly OHIY01 (sample SAMEA3879547, study PRJEB24766) | human gut metagenome | biome: human-associated habitat; feature: feces | place: USA | collected 1985/1987 | reverse complement strand
CGAGAACCGTGCCCGCCGTCATATCCCCATGACCATGGAGGACTGGGCCAAGCGGTTGGACATCTATTTGCAGGCAGATGATCTGGAAGTGCTGAAAGACGCAGGCAAAATCTCGGCGCAGCTTGCAAAGATGCACGCCGAAACGGAGTTTGAAAAGTACCGTGTGGTGCAGGATCGGCTGTACCAGAGCGATTTTGACAGGTATTTGGAAGAAAGTGCAGAATGAGGGGAGCGTGGCAATATGGATGAGAAAGAAAAACTCAAAGAACTGATTGATAATTCAAAGAAGCCAACGGTAAGCGAGTGGGTTTATGAGGTAGAGGCTTTTTTAGAGGAAATCAATGAGCCGGATACAGAGGCATGGACATTGATAGACGGAATTAAACAGCAGGGAGACCATTTTAATAGGTGTGAAAACCTTACTGCTTTACTTCGCCAGTTATATAAACGAAAGTATGAAAAAGTAGCGGCAAAACTACCTAAAAAGACTAATCAAATATTCGTGGCGATGATGTTCTCTGACGAAATGAGCGATTTCTATGACCAAGCATATAAGCCAATTTCCGAAGATTTGGGCTATACAGCAATGCGAATTGATAGAAAAGACTATACAGGTCTAATCATCGAAGAAATTGAGGCAGATATAAAAGATTCGATTGCAGTAATTGCTGATTTGACTGGAAATCGTGGTGGTGTATATTATGAGGCTGGAATTGCAAGAGGATTGCAGCTTTGCAATCATCCACTTAAACTGATTTTGACTTGTAAGAAAGATTTCTTTGAAAGTGAAGGCGTTCATTTTGACCTGCGTGGGGATAATATCTTGATTTACCAAAATATAAATGAATTGAAAGAGAAACTGAGAAAAAGACTAGAAACTGTACTTGTTTGACAGTGAGGAAGCCAAAATGCCAAAATTAGATAAACTGATTCGGGAACTTTGTTCGGATGGTGTACAAGTATTTCGCTTGGAAGAAATAGCGCATTACGCAAAGACCAGAATAGATTGCAAAACTATAAATGAAGATAACTATGTTGGTGTGGAAAATCTTCTTCAGAATAAAGCCGGAAAAACGAAAGCAACATCAGTTCCAACAACGGGAATGGTGATTGCATATCAGAAAAATGATATTTTGATTGGTAATATCCGGCCATATCTCCGTAAAGTTTGGCTTGCAGACTGTGAGGGAGGCACAAATGGAGATGTGTTGACCGTTCAAATTGAAGATACAGAAAAAGTAATTCCGCAGTTTTTGTATTATGTGTTGTCATCTGAGAAGTTCTTTTTATATGACATCCAGAACTCAAAAGGTGCCAAAATGCCAAGAGGAAGCAAAGACGCGGTAATGAAGTTTGAGGTTCCACTTCCGCCTCCTGAAGTTCAGCGTGAAATTGTCCGTATGTTGGATAACTATACTAAAAGTGTTGTAGGATTGCAGAAGCAGCTTACAGCGGAGTTTACAGCCAGAAAGACACAGTATAGCTTTTATAGGAGTAGATTGCTAACTTTTGATGCGAATGTTGAGTGGAAAACAGTTGATGAAATAGCAGAGGTTACAGATTATGTTGCTAATGGTAGCTTTGCTGCGTTAAAAGAGAATGTTAATTACAAGCATACGCCAGATTATGCGATACTCGTCCGTACAACAGATTTGGTAAATGGCTTTGATGAAGAAAATTTGGTTTACATTGACAAACATGCGTATAATTATTTAAGTAAGTCAAAATTATATGGTGGAGAAATTATTATCAATAATATTGGTGCAGGAGTAGGAACAACATTTCTTTGCCCATGTTTGGACACATACATGAGTTTGGCACCAAATAGTATCATGGTAAAAACAAATAATAATAAATTCTACTACTACTGGCTAAACAGTAAAGAAGGCCAAAACGCAATTAGAAAAATTGTTTCACAAGGTTCACTTCCAAAGTTTAATAAGACAGGATTTAGAAGTATTAGACTTCCAGTGCCACCTCTTGATGTCCAAAACCGCATTGTGAATGTACTAGATAACTTTGAGAAGATTTGCTCCGACCTCAACATTGGCCTGCCTGCTGAAATTGAAGCCCGGCAGAAGCAGTACGAGTATTACCGAGATAAACTCTTGACATTTGCAGAGACCGGCAACACAATTTTGAGCAGAGCAGAGCAGAGCAGAGCAGAGCAGAGCAGAGCAGAGCAGAGCAGAGCACTGATTAAGCTCTTGCAGTATGTGTTTGGCTATGCGGTTGTTACGCTTGAAGATATTGCTGAAAACTGCGACAGTATGCGAAAGCCTGTTACAAGTGGTAAACGTGAAGCGGGAGAGTACCCGTATTATGGGGCTTCTGGCATCGTGGATTATGTAAAGGATTATATTTTTGACGGCGATTACCTGCTTGTGTCAGAAGATGGCGCAAATCTTTTGGCAAGAAGTACGCCGATTGCATTTTCAATTTCGGGGAAAAACTGGGTCAATAATCATGCGCACGTTTTGAAGTTTGATTGCTACGAAACCAGACGGTTTGTAGAGTTTTATTTGAACTCGATTGATCTGGCTCCGTATATTTCTGGCGGTGCACAGCCTAAATTGAACCAGAAGAATTTGAACCGAATCGAAATTCCGCTTCCGAGTCAGGAACGGCAAAAATATATTGTGGATATTCTTGACCGTTTTGATGCAATCTGCAATGATTTGACCAGCGGCCTGCCAGCGGAAATTGAAGCAAGACAAAAGCAGTATGAATATTATCGAGATAAATTGTTGACGTTTAAGGAGGTGGCTGCAACGTGAGTGCAGCAAAAAAGGCTGGTGTAATTTATATCCTGACAAATCCCTCTTTCCCGGATTATGTAAAAATTGGCTATGCGACCAATATCGAGAATCGACTGAAACAGTTAAATCGTAGTGAGTGCATCCCATTTGCGTTTCGGGTATATGCTACTTACGATGTTTCAACTCCGCTACAAGATAAAGAACTGCATAGCCTGATCGACCGTTTGAATCCTGATTTGCGCGCCATTGATACGTTCGATGGCAAGACAAGAACAAAAGAGTTTTATGCAATGACAAAAGAGGATGCTTATGCGCTTTTGGAGAGCATTGCAAAATTAAGCGGCACAATGGACAAACTGCAGCGCCTTACCCCGGAAGGCCATGAGATTGCAGATGAAGAAGTTGCGGCTGAAATTCAGGAAGAAGCAAAAGAACGCAAAGCCCCGTTCTCATTTATTAAATGTGGTATTCCGATGGGGGCAGAGATCGTGCTGCAAAATCATCCTGAGGTTGTAGCCGTTGTAAAAGATGATAGGCAAATTGAGTATCAGGGTAAAACCTATTCGCTTTCTGCGTTGGCTCAAAAAATCATGCAGACGACCTATCCGCTACAAGGGCCGGTGCATTGGCTTTATCAGGGAAGAAAACTGCGAGATATTCGAGTGGAACGAGAAGAAGCAGGTTTGTATGAGTAAAAGGCGGGTGTGAAAATGTCCTTTTTCAATATCGTTGCGGCTACCAATGAGGATACCGTTGTTGCCACCTATGAACCCTCCAAGGTGCGCTCTGACAGCTACCAAAGCGAGGCGGAACTGGAAAAAGAGTTTATCCGGCTGTTGTGCGAGCAGGGCTACACCTATCTGCCGCTGCATACCGAGGATGAACTGATTGCTAACCTCCGCAGTCAACTGGAAGAGCTGAACCACTACCAGTTTTCCGATACGGAGTGGCGGCAGTTTTTCAGTGATGTAATTGCCAACCCCAACGAGCATATTCCTGAAAAGACCCGGAAGATTCAGGAAGACAATGTGCAGGTATTGCACCGGGATGATGGCAGTTCCAAAAATATCACGCTGATCGACAAGAAGAACATCCACAACAACCGCCTGCAGGTCATCAACCAGTATGAGGTAAAACAAGCAGACGGCGCACGGCATGATAACCGCTACGATGTTACGATTCTGGTCAACGGCTTTCCGCTGGTTCATGTGGAACTGAAGCGGCGCGGGGTGGCCATCCGGGAGGCATTTAACCAGATCAACCGCTATCAGCGGGATTCGTTCTGGGCGGGCTGCGGCTTATATGAGTATGTGCAGATTTTTGTGATCTCCAACGGCACAAATACCAAGTACTACTCCAACAGCACCCGCTACAATGCCATCAAGGACGCCAAACACGGCAAGACGAAAAAGGAAAAGACCAGCAATAGCTTTGAATTTACCTCCTACTGGGCCGATGCAAACAACCGCGTGCTAACGGATCTGATCGACTTTACCCGGACATTCTTTGCAAAGCACACAATTCTGAGCGTGCTGACCCGGTATTGCATCTTTACCTCAGAAAAGATGCTGATGGTGATGCGCCCATATCAGATCACGGCAACCGAGAGGATATTGAACCGCATCGAGATCGCCAACAACTACAAAAAGTATGGCAGCATCGAGGGCGGCGGCTACATCTGGCACACCACTGGCTCCGGCAAGACGCTGACCTCCTTCAAAACGGCACGGCTGGCATCGCAGCTGCCCTACATCGACAAGGTGCTGTTTGTGGTAGACCGCAAGGACTTGGACTACCAGACTATGAAGGAGTATGACCGCTTCGAGAAGGGCGCAGCAAACTCTAACACCAGCACCACGATTCTGAAACGCCAGTTGGAAAACCCGGAAGCGCATATCATCATTACCACCATCCAGAAGTTGGCGACCTTCATCAAGAAAAATCCGGGACATGAAGTTTACCAGAAGCACGTTGTGATCATCTTTGACGAGTGCCACCGCAGCCAGTTCGGTGATATGCACAAGGCTATTGTTCACAACTTCAAAAAATACCATCTGTTTGGATTTACCGGAACACCGATTTTTGCAGTCAACGCGGGAAGCTCCACTGATCCGCGTTACTTCACCACAGCACAGACGTTCGGTGACCAACTGCACACCTACACCATCGTGGATGCCATCAACGACAAGAATGTGCTGCCGTTCCGTGTAGATTACATCAAGACGATGGACGCAGAACCGGACATGGACGACAAGCAGGTTTGGGATATCGACCGGGAAAAGGCATTCATGGCACCCAAGCGCATTTCGCTGGTGACCAAGTACATCCTTGAACACTTCGACCAGAAAACCTATCGGGGAGACAAATCGTATGAGTTTAATCTGCTGACGAATGTGGCAGAGGTGGCCTCTGCCCAGCGTGGTGCGGTGGAAGAAATTAAGCAAAAACAGCGCGTCAGCGGTTTTAATTCGATTTTTTGCGTGGCATCTGTGCCGATGGCAAAGCTGTATTATCAGGAGTTCAAAAAACAGATGGCGGCAGACCCAACCAAGCGGCTGCGCATTGCTACCATTTACAGCTATGGAGCCAACGAAGCGGAAACGGATGGCATTCTGGACGAGGAAAACCCGGAAGATACCTCCAACCTTGACCAGAGCAGCCGGGATTTTCTGGACGCAGCCATTCAGGATTACAACGAGATGTTCCATACGAACTACTCGACGGATGGCGAACGGTTCCAGAATTACTATAAAGATGTATCGCTCCGCATGAAGAATAAAGAGCTTGACCTGCTGATCGTGGTCAATATGTTCCTGACGGGCTTCGATGCCACGACCCTGAATACTCTTTGGGTGGACAAAAACCTGAAGATGCACGGTCTGATTCAGGCGTTCAGCCGGACGAACCGTATCTTGAACAGCATCAAGACCTTTGGCAATATCGTCTGCTTCCGCAATCTGCAGAAGCGGGTGGATGCGGCTATTTCGCTGTTTGGAGATAAAAATGCGGGCGGCATCGTTCTGCTGCGCAAATATGCGGACTACTACCACGGTTATATGGACGAGCAGGGAAAATACCATCAGGGTTATACAGACATGATCGATGACCTGACGCAGAAGTTCCCGCTGACAGAGCCGCAGATCGTCGGAGAGCAGAACCAGAAAGATTTTATCGTGCTGTTTGGTGCGCTGCTGCGGATGCGGAACCTGCTGTCCTCCTTTGATGATTTCAAAGGCAACGAGATGATCTCGGAACGGGATTTACAGGACTATTTGGGTCGCTATCAGGATTTGCGGGATGAATGGCGTAACAAGAAGCACGATGAAACCAAAGAGGATATCACGGATGATGTGGTGTTCGAGGTGGAGCTGATTCGGCAGGTCGAAATTAACATTGACTACATTCTGATGCTGGTCAAAAAGTACCATGACACCCATTGCGATGACAAAGAGGTGCTCATCACGATTCGCAAGGCGATTGATGCCAGCCCGGAACTGCGCAGCAAAAAGCAGCTGATTGAAACCTTTATTGCAGGGGTCAATGATGTGGATGATGTGATGGCAGAGTGGAACACCTATGTGTCCGAACAGCGGGAGAAAGAGCTTGCAAAGATCATCCAAGAGGAAAAGCTGAAGGAGCCGGAGACACGCAAATATCTGGCCAATGCGTTCCGTGACGGTGAGATCAAGACCGTGGGCACTGACATTGATAAGCTGATGCCTCCTGTTTCCCGCTTTGGCGGTGGTGGCCGTGCGCAGAAGAAGCAAGGCGTGATCGATAAGCTAAAGAGCTTCTTTGATAAGTTCTTTGGGATTGGCGGAAGTTCAATGGCAGAGGATGATAGCAAATAATATTTGATATTAGGAAAAATATCTGCTATAATATTCACAGAGATCCCGCTGGTTGTGTGATACTATCCTGATACTAAAAAATCAGCAAGCCACATCTAGCACAGCGATCTCATGAAAAAGTGAACATTCAAGAATATCATTACTAAACAAATTTGTTTAGTAATGATTAAGACTTACCGAGCTCGAGTAATGGATCAAAATGCCGAAAGCCTGTATTCATGCGGGTTTTCGGCATTTGTTTTTATCAATGCATAAGAAAAGGGAAAGAAGGAATAGGTTATGCTGCCGACAAGAGATGAAGCAATGGCGTTGATTCGGGATGGTCTATCAAATAATCCGGGGCCTTGGGGAAAACATAGTTTAACAGCAGCACATTGTGCAGAAAAAATAGCAGCGGCATGTGGAGATATAGATGCGGAGAAGGCCTATGTTTTAGGCTTACTGCATGATATAGGAAGAAAATTTGGCGTAAGACATCTTGGCCATGTTTCCGATGGATACAGATTTATGATGTCGCTTGGATATGATGAGGCAGCAAAGATTTGCTTGACGCATTCTTTTAACAATCATACTCTAGATGAATACATTGGAAAGCTTGATGTTTCAGAGGAAGAGATGGAGATGATTAAGACTGAATTAGCCAGGACAGTATACGATGATTATGACCGACTGATCCAATTGTGTGATAGTCTGGCAGGAGCGGAAGGGGTTCTGGATATAGAAGATAGAATGAACGATGTAAAGAAACGGTATGGCTTTTATCCGCAGGACAAGTGGGATTCCAATATGAGATTGAAGCAATACTTTGAGAAGAAAATGAAGAAGGACATCTACCTTGTTTGTGAGAAAGACTCATTTGTGCCGGAAGAGATAGGATGATCGCAGGTCTTGCAAATGGGTTTCCTGATGGGACACTTTATGCTATAATAGGCAGGCAGCGAGGTGAAGTGTATGAAAAAAACAAGAGATCTGTTCTGGACTTTTTTGAAGATCGGTGCGTTCACATTTGGCGGCGGCTACGCAATGGTGGCCCTGCTGGAACGGGAATTTGTGGAGGACAAGCAGTGGCTGAGCCGGGAGGAATTTCTCGATATGGTCGCCATTGCGGAGTCCACGCCGGGCCCTGTGGCGGTGAACAGTGCCACCTATGTGGGCTATAAGATCGAAGGGGCAGAAGGGGCCGCGGCATCCACGCTGGCGGTCTGCCTGCCCTCGTTTGTGGTCATCTACCTGATCTCACTGGTGTTTGACCGGTTCTTGCAGCTGTCGGCAGTGGCAAGCGCGTTCCGGGGCATTCAGGTCTGCGTCATCTATCTGATCCTTTCGGCGGGGATGAAGATGCTGAAAAGCCTGTCCGGCACGGCCTTCAACAGGATCATCGTTGCCGGTGTTGTGGCGGCCATGGTGGGCTGCTCGGTGGCGGCGGTGTCCTTCTCGTCCCTCTACTACATCCTGCTCTGCGGGGCGGCAGGGGTGCTGCTCTACCTGTTAAGAAAGCTGCGGAAGGAGGAGAAAGCATGATCTACCTCCAACTGTTCCTCAATTTTCTGATGATCGGAGCGCTCTCCTTTGGCGGCGGCTACGGGATGATCTCGCTGGTGCGGGAGACCGTGCTGCGTCATGGCTGGCTGACCGAAGCAGAATTCCTGAGTTTTGTCGCCGTTTCTGAGTCCACCCCGGGCCCACTGGCAATCAATATGGCAACCTTTATCGGGTCATCACAGGGCGGCTTTCCGGGAGCGCTGATCGCTACGCTGGGGGTGGTGCTGCCCTCGTTCTTCATCATCCTGCTGATCGCGGCGGTGCTGAAAAACCTGATGAAGTATGCGGGCGTGGAAGCCTTTCTTTCCGGTGTGCGGCCCTGTGTGGTGGCCATGATCCTGGCGACCGCGCTGAACATGATGCTCTCCACACTGGGCGGCATCAAAACGCTGGCAGATGGATTTGCACCGGATGCGAGATCGATCCTTGTGTTTGCTGTTTTATGGGCGGTGCATTTTGTCTGGAAGAAGCGGACGCAAAAAGCCCCGTCGCCCATCGGAATGATTCTGTTGGCGGCGGGACTGGGAATCCTGTTCTGGGGCGTATGAGAGATCATCGCCCTTTTTTTGTGGCTCAGTGCTCCACGAATTCGCCGCGCAGGGCGAACATGTGGTCCATGGGGCCGGAGCCTTTGCCCAGATCGAGCATGGCGGACAGGCAGCCTGAAATATATGCCTTGGCCCGCTCTACGGCGGCATCCAGGGGATAGCCCTTTGCCAGATTGGAGGCAATGGCGCTGGACAGGGTGCAGCCGGTGCCGTGGGTGTTGGGGTTGGCGATGCGTTCGCCGTGGAACCACTTGCCGCTGCCGTTGCACCAGAGCAGATCGTCGGCATCATTCACCTTGTGGCCGCCCTTGCAGAGCACGGCACAGCCGTATTTTTCGCTGATGCACTTTGCGGCGGCCTCCATCCCGACGGCATCGGTGATGGTCATGCCGGACAGGATCTCGGCCTCCGGAATGTTGGGCGTGACCACCTCGGCCATGGGCAGAAGCTGCCCGGTCAGGATCTGGATGGCGCTGTCCTGCAGCAGCTTGGAGCCGGAGGTGGCCACCATCACGGGATCGACCACGATGTGCTTGGCATCGTACTGGCGCAGCTTTTTGGCAATGGTCTCAATGAGCGCAGACGACGATACCATGCCGATCTTGATGGCATCCGGGTAGATATCGGTGAACACCGCATCCAGCTGCTGGGCCAGAAATTCGGGTGTGGTCTCAAAGATTCCGGTCACGCCGGTGGTGTTCTGGGCTGTCAGAGCCGTGATGGCGCTCAGGGCAAACACGCCGTTGGCGGTCATGGTCTTGATGTCGGCCTGAATGCCTGCGCCGCCGCTGGAGTCGCTTCCGGCAATGGTCAATGCTGTCTTCATAAGGAAAATCCCCCTTTTTCCTCTCAGCATAGCACAGTCCGGCGGCATTTGCAAGGAAAACCGGCCCGCCCTCTTTTCTGCCGGAGAAAAGCGTGATAAAATAAGGCAAAAACGAAACTGGGGGAGAATACAATGAACATCACGGTCTATCTGGGCGCAAACGAGGGCAATGATCCGGCCCTGAAGCAGGCGGTGCAGGAGCTGGGAAGGTGGATCGGGGAGAGCGGGAACGCGCTGGTGTACGGCGGCTCCCGCTGCGGCCTGATGGGAGAGATCGCCGAAAGCACCCTGAACGCCGGGGGCGAAGTGACCGGCGTGGAACCGGAGTTTTTTGTGCAGGGAGAGCTGCAGCACGAGGGGCTGACGGAGCTGATCGTGACAAAGGATATGACGGAGCGCAAAACAAAGATGATCGCGCTGGGGGATGCGTTTATTGCATTTCCCGGCGGCACCGGCACACTGGAGGAGATCGCTGAGGTGATGTCTAAGGTGTCGCTCAGGCATCTGGATGCGCCCTGCATCCTCTATAACCTGAATGGTTACTACGATGGCCTGAAAGCCCTGCTTGGCCGGATGATCGAAAAGGGGCTCTCCTCCCCGGAACGCCAGCAGGGGATCTATTTTGTAGAGGATCTGGAGCAGATCAAGGAAATTTTGCAGAAATCGTTTTGAAGGTCCTGTTTAGGGTCGCTCTCTGCACACCTCCTGCCGCCCTGGCATAGACCGGGAAAAGGGGGAGTGCGATTTGGAACAGATTTTCCTGACGGCGGCCGTGCTGCTGCTGCCGATGCTCTGCACCACGGCCGGTGCGGCTGGTGTGTTCCTGCTGCGGAGGACCGGGGAGCCTGCCACCCGGCGGATGCTCTGCGGCATGGCGGCGGGCATCATGCTGGCGGCCAGCGTATGGAGCCTGCTTTTGCCGGCCATTGAGCGGGCAGAGCAGGGGCCGCTGCCTGCATGGGTCCCGCCTGCCGTGGGCCTGCTGCTGGGTGCAGTAGGGCTTTTGCGGCTGGAAACGCTGGCGGGCCGCCTGCTGAATGCCGGGCCGGGCCGCTGTGGGCGGATGGTGCTGGCAGTCACCCTGCACAATCTGCCCGAGGGCATGGTGGTGGGCCTTGCTGCCGCGCTGGCCCTGCGGGGAGAACCGGATGCCATCAGTGGGGCGCTGGCCCTTGCGCTGGGCATCGGGCTGCAGAACATTCCCGAGGGAGCTGCGGTCAGTCTGCCGCTGGCGCAGGAGGGTAGGTCTAAGCGCCGCGCCTTTGCGGCGGGGGCTGCCTCCGGGCTTGTGGAGCCGCTGGGGGGCCTGCTGGCCCTTGCACTGGCCGGGTGGGTCAGTGCAGCCCTGCCCTGGCTGATGAGCCTTGCCGCCGGGTGTATGGTCTGTGTGACGGCACAGGAGATGATTCCGGAAGCCGTGGAGGCAGACGAACCGGCGGGGGTCATCAGCGTGGTGGCAGGGTTTGCCCTGATGATGGCGCTGGATGTTGCCCTGTAACGCAAAAAGGAGACCGCGCGGTGCGGTCTCCTTTTTGTGTCTGTTAGTGTGCTTCGAGTATTTCGGCCTGCAGGGTATCCAGCTGCTCAAAGCTGTACAGCCGGTTCAGCGCCTCCACCAGCTCCTTTTTGGAGAGCCGGGGCGGCAGGCCCAGCGCGTTGAGCAGCTGGTATTTCCGCTCGGTACTGCCCGGGGTGCCGGAAAGCCCCCAGCTGTACAGGTCGGTGTAGGTGATCTGCCGACCCTCCGGGCGGGCAGGCGCGGCCCCGGCTTCTGCGCCCAGTGCATCCCGCAGGCATTGCAGGACGATGGCATCGTCCACGCCTTCCACGCCCAGCAGGCCTTCCTTGCCGGGCTGGGGCTTCCGCTTTTCCTTGCCATGGATGGCGGGCACATAGGCCTGCACCACGTTTTCTGCCCCCACCAGACCGGTGATGTAGGTGCGGATGCGGAACCCGGCGGCATCGGAATCGGTGAAGAGGATCAAGCCGTTTTTTTTCGCCAGGGCTTTCAGCAGCTGCTGGCGTTTTTTGTCCTTGTAGATGCTAAAGCCGTCTGTCAGCAGGATCATGGCATCGGTCAGGTGGGAAAGGCGGGCGGCATCGTATTTGCCCTCCACCACCAGCACCCGGTCGGTGTGCAGCAGTTCTCGTTCGCTCATCGTCCGCTCCCCGCCAGCGCCAGACGGCAGAGTGCTGCTTCCAGCAGGGTCTGCACATCCACGGGCTGGCTCTTCAAACTTTTATCGAGGTCCAGCAGCACCTGCAGGCAGGTCTCCAGCTGGCCCAGCGTGTAATGCGATGCCGTTTCGGCTGAGCGCTTGAGCCGGTAGTCGCTGCCCTTGTAGCCAAAATCCTTGAACACGGCGGCGTAGCTCTTCCGTTTGGAAGCACCCAGCTTGACCCGGTACAGGTCTACATAGCTGCCGATCATTGCGCCGGTGATGGCAATGGGCTCCTGCTGTAAGCGCAGCAGGGTCTGCAGCTTTTTGCAGGCACCGGTGGCGTTCTTGGCAGTGATCATCCGGATCATCTCAAACACATCCGCTTCCAGGCTCACGGTGCCCATCTCAGCCACCATGGCGGCGGTAACGGTCTGGTAGCCGGAAAGGGCACAGAGCTTGTCTACCTCGTTTTCCAGCAGAAAGGGATCCTCGCCGCAGCGCTCCAGCAGGGCTGCGGCAGCGCCCTCGGGCAGGGTGGTATCCTGCGCCTTGGCCCGCTCAATCAGCATCATCTTCAGCTCGTAGGGCTTGGGTTTGGAGAGCTCTTCGGCAAAGCCCAGCTTCTTGCATTCAGCGATCAGCTTTTGTGCCCGCTTGCCGGTCTTGAGCTTGCTGCGCTCCAGCTCGAACACGCTGCCCAGCACCACCACGGCATTTTCCAGGCTGGAAAGGGTGCTGCACAGTTCCTCCAGATCCTTGTCGCCGTAGGCGGCGGGGTCAAGCTCGGGCAGCACCACCACGCGGCGGGTGCCAAAGAAGGAGATGGTGCCCGCTGCCATGATGAGCTGCTCGATCTCGGGCGCGGCACCGTCCAGCACGGTGGTCTCCTCATCCGTGTCAGCGCTCAGTATCCGGACGGCGGCAGACACCGCCTGCCGGACAAGATACCGTTCGCTGGAATAGAAATAGTAGACCGGACAGCCGCGGTCTGCCAGTTGGCGCAGTTTGGCTTCCGTTGCCATGGCGGGGCCCCCTTTCAGAAAAGAATACCTTATAAGTGTACCCACCGGGGCGGGAAATGTCAATGCAGGAGGCAGAAGAAAAAACGACAGATGTCTTTTATCGCTTCCGCAAACGTGATATACTAAAAGAAAACGGCCTGCGCCAGCTGGAGCTGGTGGTCTGCCGCGGCCGTGCCGTGCACAAGCCCGCTCCCAAGCGGAACAAAACGGTGGATGCCCTGCTTGACCCGTATCTGGCATAAATGCTATAATATCCTTAAATTCCGTCCGTGCCAGAGCGGGCGCTGAAAGGATGAAACGCTTACGAAACGCCCTAAGCTAACATTGCAGCTGCAATACAATTCGCCGGTGATCCTGACCTTTTTTCTGCTCTCCCTGGGGGCTTTGTTCCTGGGGCAGTGGACAGGCGGCTGGACCACAAAGCACCTGTTCTGCGTCTATCGCGGTTCTCTGAAAGACCCACTGTTTTACATCCGGCTCTTCGGCCATGTGCTGGGCCATGCCAGCTGGGATCATTTCCTGAACAATATGCTCCTGCTGCTGGTCATCGGCCCGCCGATGGAAGAAAAATATGGCAGCGGCCCCCTGCTCAAGGGCATCCTGCTCACGGCGCTCATCTCGGGCGTTCTGCAGTGTGTGCTCTTCCCCCATACCGCCCTGCTGGGGGCTTCGGGCATCGTGTTCATGCTCATCATGCTGGCATCGCTGTCGGGCTTCTCCGGCGGCATCCCGGTGACCATGCTGCTGGTGGCGGCACTGTATCTGGGCCAGCAGGTGTATGATATCATCTTTGCGCACGATAATGTGGCGAACTTCATGCACATCGTGGGTGGTGTGTGCGGCACAGCCTTTGGGTATGTGTATGCCATGCTGCCCCGGAAACGCAGGAGACCGGCTGCCAGAAAAAAGCGATGATCAACAAACGACCCCGGAAAGCATGAGAGCAGCTTTCCGGGGTCGTTTTATGGATTATAATTCGTTCAGGACCCGCCGCGCGGCACGGATGGTCTCCTCGCTGGTCTGCCAGACCTCAAACTCGGAGAAGCCGGGCAGGCCCATGGGAACACCTTCCCGCCGGAAGATCATCCGGCTGTCCAGAACCTGCTTGCCGGACATGTGGAAGGCGCGCGCGCCTGTCTCAGCTGCCAGAGCCGGAAGATTGGCCGGGGTCACACCCGCACCCACCAGGATCTCTAGGTCAGGTCCGGCGGCTTCCACCAGCCGACGGAGCAGGGAAGCGCCTGCCGGGGCGCTGGCGGCCTGCCCGCTGGTCAGGATGGTGCCAAGGTTCAGCGCTTTGGCCGCTTCCAGCGCCGCAAAGGGGTCTTTGCAGACATCAAAGGCACGGTGCAGGGTGCAGACGACCGGACGGCCAGCGGCCTTTGCAGCGGCCCGGGCGGCCGCGTAGATGGGGCGCAGCGCGTCCACGTCCAGCTCCCCCTCCGGGGTCAGTACACCGGTCACAATGCCGTCCGCACCCGCCTGCACCAGCGCGGCGGCGGTCTCGGCCATCTGGGCAAGTTCATAGCGGTCGTAGCAGAAATCACCGAACCGGGGCCGCAGCAGGGCACGCACCGGCAGGCCGGTCTCGGCCTTGACCTGCCGCACCAGCGCAAGGCTGGGCGTGGTGCCGCCAATGATTAGGTCGGCGCACAGCTCCAGCCGGTCGGCCCCGCCCCGCTTTGCCGCAAGGGCGCTTGCGACACTGTCTACACAAACTTCTAAAGTATAGGGCATAAAAACCTCCCGGGAAGCAGGCCAGCGGGCGATGAAATGGACTGCAACAACAGCGACCGCCGCCAGTGGCGGATGTAGGAAGCTGTTGTTGGGGCCACGGCCAGCAGGATGCGAGTGCAATTGCACGAAGCAGACGCTGGGAGCCGCAACCCGTACTCACTTGCGTGGGGAATCACCGCCGGCCTGTGGTGGTTACTTTACACTTTCGAGGAACCGCACGAAACCGGCGCGGCCGGGTTCATCCAGCTTGTAGACACCGGCATCTGCCAGCACCTGGGCAAACACCTGGCCTACCTCATCCTGCAGGATCAGGTGGACGCTGTCGCTGTTCAGCTCAGGATGGCGGGCCAGGATCTCCTGTGCCCATGCGGCGTGCTTCTGCAGGGCTTCGGGGTACTGCTCGACAGGCACCCGGGCCACCAGCATATCTGCCAGATCGAACAACTCCTGCTTCAGGCGGCTGGGAAGGACTGCCAGACCCATGACCTCGATCAGGCCGATGTTTTCCTTTTTGATGTGGTGGAGCTTTGCGTGGGGATGGTAGACCCCCAGCGGGTGTTCCGGGGTGGTGATGTTGTTGCGCAGGACCAGATCCAGCTGATATCTGCCATCCCGCACCCGGGCAATGGGGGTGATGGT
>OHIY01000775.1_pt1 | contig 15357 bp, 12 predicted proteins | sample 1568351 | NCBI WGS metagenome assembly OHIY01 (sample SAMEA3879547, study PRJEB24766) | human gut metagenome | biome: human-associated habitat; feature: feces | place: USA | collected 1985/1987 | reverse complement strand
CGTGAGCTGGCGTATCTGAACAAGGGCATTCACCTCTCGCTGGTCGATGAGCGTACGCCTCAGGCGGAAGAAGGAGTTGAGACCATGGATGAGGTCGAGCACGAGCCCGTACGTCAGGAGTTCTATTCCGAGCACGGCCTGGTGGAGTTCGTGCAGTATCTTGACGGTACCCGCGAAAAACTGACCGAGAGACCGATCTCACTGGAGACGGACAAGACCGGAATCCCCATCGAGATAGCCATGCAGTACAATACCGGATTCTCGGAGAATATCCATTCCTACGTCAATAATATCAATACCATAGAAGGCGGTACCCACCTTACCGGTTTCCGTCGCGGTCTGACTTCTACACTCAAGGCGTATGCGGAGAAAAACGGCTTCCTGTCCAAGTTGAAGTTCGATCTGGATGCCTCGGATTTCCGCGAGGGACTGACCGCCGTAATATCCGTGAAGGTGGCTGAGCCCCAGTTCGAGGGGCAGACCAAAACAAAACTGGGCAACAGTGAGGTAGACGCGGCAGTGTCGCAGGCTACGAAAGCTGCGCTGGAAACCTATCTGGAAGAGAACCCGAAGGACGCCAAGAATATTATCGACAAGGTAATACTTGCCGCCACAGCCCGTCATGCTGCCCGGAAGGCCCGCGAACTGGTTCAGCGCAAGACCGTGATGTCAGGAGCCGGACTGCCCGGTAAACTGGCTGACTGCTCGAACCGCGACCCTGAGAAGTGCGAGCTGTTCCTGGTCGAGGGTGATTCGGCAGGCGGAACAGCCAAGCAGGGACGAAACAGTAAGTTCCAGGCTATCCTTCCGTTGCGCGGAAAGATCCTGAATGTGGAAAAGGCAATGGACCACAAGGTATTCGAAAGCGAAGAAATCCAGAACATCTATCGGGCAATGGGCGTCACCATTGGTACGGAAGACGATCCGAAAGCCTTGAACATGGATAAGCTGCGTTATCATAAAGTTATCATCATGACCGATGCCGATGTGGACGGTAGCCATATCGCTACGCTGATCCTAACCTTCTTCTTCCGCCGTATGCGTGCCCTGATTGAAAACGGCTATGTATATCTGGCAACGCCGCCGCTTTATCTGTGTAAGAAAGGTAAAGTAGAAGAATATTGCTGGACTGACCAGCAGCGTCAGGCATTCATCCTGAAATATGGTGGTGGCGATGAAAAGCAGATCCAGACACAACGATACAAAGGTTTGGGTGAGATGAGTGATCACCAGTTATGGGAAACAACCATGAACCCGGAAAATCGTACATTGAAGCAGATCACCATCGACAATGCAGCAGAAGCAGATCAGATCTTCTCAATGCTGATGGGTGAAGACGTGGGTCCGCGTCGTGAATTCATCGAAGAGAATGCTACGTATGCCAATATTGATGCCTAAGTAACAGAAGAGGATAAAGTCGACAGGCAGACCGCCCGCCGATTTATGAACTCACAAATTATAATCTACAATGAGCCAGCTGGAAATATATACCGCAACCGGGAAAATTCCTACTGGCTCTTTATTCTTTATAACAACGATCAAGAAGTAAGTAAATGATGAATTCTTCTTATCAACTGGCCTCTGTACTAAAAGAAGCCGATCAGTACCGATTGATAGAGTCGAGACCCCGCATTGGTATATCAGCCAACCGGAAAGACGGTCAGACATGCCTGGCCGAGACTTATATCCAAGCCGTTATCCTGGCAGGAGGAGCGCCGGTTGTCATCCCGGCAACAACCGATTTGTGTGTGCTGAGTGCCGTAGTGCAAGAACTGGATGGAATCCTGATGAGTGGCGGTTGTGATATCAATCCACTCTTTCTCAACGAAGAGCCGGTTCCGGCCTTGCAGGATGTGGATACGTTGCGCGACCGGTATGACTTGTCACTGATCCGCCTGGCTTCAAACCGCCAAATCCCAATCATGGGAATTTGTCGGGGACACCAGATGCTGAACGCAGCCTTTGGCGGAACGCTATATCAAGACATTTATACACAAGCCGAACAACCGCCCATCCGTCATAGTCAGAAAATGGCACGCGAAGAAGCATCGCATACAGTCCGACTGGAAGACGGCTGTGTCATTGCCGTCAATTCATTCCACCATCAGGCTGTGAAAGATCTGGCTCCGGAGTTTGTGCAGACTGCCGTAGCAACCGATGGAATCAATGAAGGCATGCGCCATCCGGAAAAATCCATCTTCAGCGTTCAATGGCATCCGGAAGCGATGGCAATCCATGGAGACGAAGAAGCCCAGGCACTCTTCAACCACTTTATCGAAGAAGCCCGCATCTTCCGTCAAGCAAAAGAGTTACACCAACAGATCGCCACGATCGATTCACATACTGACACGCCCATGATCTTTCCGGGACATTTCAATATCGGAGAGAAACAAGGCGGGAAAGTGAATCTGCCCTTTATGGAAGAAGGCCGGATTGATGCCGCTTTCATGGTGGCTTATATTCCACAAGGAGCACGCGACGATGCTTCTCTGGCCAAAGCGACAGCCTATGCCGAAGAACGCCTGAAAGAAGTAATCCGCCAGGAAAAACTGAATCCGACACGCATGGGCATTGCCCGCACACCCGACGATCTGTTTCTTCTGAAGCAGGCTGGCAAAAAGGCCATCTTCCTGGGAATCGAAAACGGGTATGCACTGGGAAAAGACCTGGACAACATACGGAAGTTCCGTGACATGGGTGTCAGCTACATCACCTTATGCCACAATGGCGACAATGATCTATGTGACTCGGCCCGCGGCAAAGGCGAATGGAAAGGCTTGAGTCCGCTGGGAAAACAGGCAGTAGCCGAAATGAACCGGTTGGGTGTCATGGTCGATATTTCCCATGCAGCCGAATCGACATTCTACGATGTGCTGGCTTGCAGTCGTTATCCGATTATTGCCTCGCACTCATCAGCCCGCGCGTTGTGTAATCACCCACGGAATCTAACCGATGCCCAAATCAAAGCATTGGCAGAACAAGGTGGAGTCGTACAGATATGCCTTTACAAAGGATTCATCAATCCAGAAGCTGAAAAGGCTTCGGTCAGTGACGCGATCCGGCATATCGACCACATCGTCGATTTGGTGGGAGTCAATCATGTCGGAATCGGCTCAGATTTCGATGGCGACGGCGAACTGATTGGTTGCCGGTCAAGCAACGAGTTGATCAATATCACCATGCATCTCTTGAAAGAAGGTTATTCAGATGCAGATATCAGCCAGATATGGGGTGGCAATTTCCTCCGTGTCATGCGCAAGGTACAATCTGCAAGACAGTAAAAAAACTCAAAATAGACAAGATCATGATTCGAATTCTTTATCTATTGGTTGTATCGGCCCTCTGGTCATGCAGCAACAAACCGGCCGAAACGGTGAGTGAACAACCGTCGAACCAGCCGGTGGTCACACAAGCTTCAACAAACACGCCCGTATTTAACGCCGACAGCGCCTATCAGTTCGTGCAACGGCAAGTTGATTTCGGTCCCCGTGTGCCCAATACTTCCGCCCATAAACAGTGCGGGAACTATCTGACCAGCGAATTGAAACGCTTCGGTGCACAAGTACATGAGCAAGAAATGACACTTACTGCCTACGACGGAACAGCACTCGAGTCGAAGAATATTATCGGAACTTACAATGCGGAAAGCGAAAAGCGCATCCTGCTTTTTGCCCATTGGGATTCGCGTCCATACTCGGACGAAGATCCGAATAAAGAAAACCTGCACAAGCCGATCGACGGAGCCGACGATGGAGCCAGCGGCGTGGGAGTCTTACTTGAGATCGCCCGTCAGCTGCAACAGAAAGCACCGGCAGTCGGTATTGATATCATCTTCTTCGATGCCGAAGATTACGGTATTCCGGATTTTGCCGAAGAAAAGTATGGTTACAAAAGTGGAACGTGGTGCCTTGGCAGCCGTTTCTGGGGAAAGAATCCGCATATCAAAGGCTACAAAGCCGATTTCGGTATTCTGCTGGATATGGTTGGAGCCAAAGATGCCGTATTCTATAAAGAATATATTTCCATGCGCCATGCTGCCCGTTATGTAGATAAAGTGTGGGAAACAGCACGCAACTTAGGTTTCGGCAAATACTTCATCAATGCCAATGGCGGAGGTGTGACAGACGACCATGAAGCAGTCATTGAAGAAACCGGTATTCCTTGCCTAGACATCATCAATTATGACCCGCAGTCGGAAAAAGGATTCCGTGCACACTGGCACACGCAAAACGACAATATGAAGAACATCGACAAAGATGTATTAAAGGCTGTCGGACAGACCGTACTGGAAGTCGTTTATCAATATCAATAACCATATCAACAGAATTCACGGCAGGCATAAAGTCTACCGTGAATTCTGTATTTATATCCTCTCTTATCTCCCATTAAACCGATACCCCAACCCCAGCATGAGGTTATTCGGGTCTTTGAAATTACGCAACTGATAGCCGACATGCAAGAACAGCCGATGAGTAATGGAGGTCTTCAAGGCTGCTATCTGATAAAATCCTTTCAAATCCTCGCCCTGATAGAATACGTTGTGGCCAACTCCCAGATTGATGGAAAAGATAGGCATTACCAGTTCGGCCCGAAGAGATAATCCCACACCGAATTGTTCCCGGAAAGGCGGACGGTAAAACCGGATATTCTCTGCAGACCGATCATCTCCAACCACATGGTCTTTGATGTTTGCACTCTCATCATACTGGGCATCCAACGAAATACCGGCCCGGAAACAGGCATTCAGATTATACATCGGATTGATATTGATGCCGGCAACACCAAAAGCTCCCGGAACCAATACCCGATCGTCGGGCCAGATGATACCCTTTCGCCGGGTTGCACCATAAAGAACTACATCATAGCTGAAATAACGTTCAATCTCCGCCCGTGCTTTGCGCCGTGTTTCGACAGATGTCCGATACGAATGTGTTCCGAATGTCCGGATCAGACTCACGCGTCCGCCCACGGTATTGACACCGGCATTAGGATAATGCGTATTCCCATTGGAAAAGTGCGTCACATCCACACCGGCTGTCAGACGCCAGTCGTTATTGATCTGCCAGTTTAGCAACCAACCCAGGTTGATATAAGCATTCATCTTCGAGCCGACCACCATATTGCGCGGATTCAATTGCGGATCGTATTTTTTCCAGCCCCACGAGACGCCGAAGTTCCATTCGTAATCCAGCGTAAGCGAAGGAGCAAGCCGGGCAATAGGCGCTCCCTGAAAGACATAGGCACTCCAGGGCACACCGATTTCCTCCCGGTTCCGGAAGGTATGGCAAGCCAATCCAATTCCCTGATAAACATCCGGGTATTGACTTCCCCACCGGGAACGAGGATCAAAGCGGAATGCATATTTTAGATGAACCGATCCGGCACTTCGCATAGGCTCGTTAAACTTATTCTCTCCACCAAAGAAAGGATGCGTGTTCAACAAATATCCCTCTCTTAAATTGAACTCCAACTGATGCGACAACCGATGCCGTTTCAAACTGTCTGCTTCTTCCGATTTTACGGGCAACGGCACGATCTGACAAAGAATGAACATCACCCATGCCAGAAACAATTGATTTCGACAATACATACTGTTTATTTTCATGGTTGAATTGCCTAAAGATACGGATTTATTCCACTAATCGGTATTCCTTGCCCGAAAGTTTTTTCACCACGCAATCTCTGCCTTTCTTATTTGCAGATGTCAGAATATTTCCCGAATATTGCAGCGAATTTAAAATACAGCAAATATGACTATCAACGAAATTCAAGACAATGTGATCGAAGAGTTCTCGGCATTCGACGACTGGATGGATAAATATTCCCTGCTGATCGACCTGGGAAACAGTCTGCCGGCTCTTGACGAACGATACAAAACGGAAAGTAACCTGATTGAAGGTTGCCAAAGCCGTGTATGGCTGCAAGCCGATTATGTGGATGGTAAAATCATCTTCCAAGGTGAAAGCGATGCTGTAATCGTGAAAGGAATCGTGTCGCTGCTCATCAGCGTCCTGTCCGGCCACACACCGCAGGAAATTCTGGACGCCGACTTGTATTTCATCGAGAAGATCGGACTGAAAGAACACCTCTCGCCCACCCGTTCGAATGGTCTGGTGGCGATGGTAAAGCAAATGCATCTGTATGCAGTGGCTTTCCGTGCCAAGGAAATGGAATAAAATCAACGAGCCACACTCGAAATTATAGACTTCTACTATGAACACGGCAGCGTTCTCCGGAATGTTGCCGTGTTTTTTTTATCTCATCCCACTAAATATATCCCGATTTCCACAGAAAGGGATATAATGTGACAGCATATATCCTTCCGAACAAAACCTAGGATATAATGCGACAGTATATATCCCCCCGAACAAAATTCGGAATATAGCGCGACGGCGTATATCCTTCCGAACAAAATTCGGGATATAATGCGACGGCGTATATCCTTCCGAACAAAATTCGGGATATAAATATGGTTTTTATATCCCCAAAAAGAAAGAGAAGGAGATACACGTGCGTGAATTTTTAGTATATTCGCAAACAGACAATCAAAACGAAGGAGGAGACATGAACTATTTGATACGACCCATCGCACTGAAGGAGATATACATCTCGGTATTGAAGGAAAAGCGTGTAACGAACGAAGAAGGCTGGACCCGGAAGGTTCCCGTGAGCCACGAGGTGCGGCCCAGCGGTTCGATCATCTTGGACACGGCCATCCGCGTGATGTACGAAACAAAGACCCGCAGCGCGAGCGAACTGGCAGAAAAAATGGGCGTGCCACTGCCCGACCTGAACGGTGCCTTGCGCATTTTGACCAACTTCGGCGCAACGGAACTCATCGAACAATACCGGTTGATGCAAGCCCAGGAATACTTGGCTTGTACCGACCTCACATATCAAGAAATCGCCCGGCGATGCGGATTCACGCACTATAACTCTTTCCACAAGATGTTCAAACGCCTCACCGGGATGTGCGTCCTGCCTTTCCGGAAGAAATACCGTCCGGCGAATTACCGGGAATTATACGGGTGGGAATGAACGATGCCCATTCCTCGACCCGGATGACTTCCTGCAAGCGGATGTCTTTGCATGAACGGCCTATCATCAGACGGAAATCGCCCGGTTCGACCACGCGCTGCATCGACTGATTGAGCATCGAAAGATCATCTTCATCCACCAGAAACGACACTTCCTTCGTCTCGCCCGGATTCAATGCGACCGACTGGTAATGAATCAGGCGGGTAATAGGCTGTGTAACCGACGCCACCTTATCGCGTATATACAACTGAGGCACTTCATACGCCTTATATTTCCCCTGATTCTGTACAGAGAACGATACTCGATAGGTATGCTTTCCAGCCGGCTGCACCTTCAGATCACGATAAGCAAAGTCACAATAACTCAATCCATAGCCGAAGGGGAACAACGGTTCGCCCGTCAGATTCAGGTAATCATCACTTCGGCCTGTCGGCTTATGGCTGTAATTCAGTGGCAACTGAGCTTCGTCAATCGGATATGTGATAGGCAGTTTTCCCGAAGGATTCGCGTCGCCCAGCAAAATATCGGCTACCGCATCGCCACCGTCCTCGCCCGGATACCAGGCATTCAACACAGCCGGAACCTGATCCAGCCATTCCGACATCACAATGGCACTGCCTCCAATCAGTACGACCACAACCGGCTTTCCGGTAGCTGCCACCCGGCGGATCAGTTCTTCCTGCCGACCAGGCAAGGTCAGATACCCCCGATCACGGAACTCGCCTTCTTCAATACCAGCCACTACGACAGCCACATCGACCGACTCGGCAGCCATTGCGGATTAACCCGACGGCAACCTTCCTCGTAAATCACTTCCGTTTTTCCCGCCAGTTTCTTCTTCAAGCCATCCAGAATACTCACTTTATCCACACCCGGACCACTATATCCACCCAAGCGAGCCTCGGCAGCATCCTGCCCGATCAAGGCAATCCGTTTCACCTCACGAGAAAGAGGCAAGGTCTGATGCTCATTCTTCAGCAAGACCATCGAACGGCAAGCAGCTTCATAAGCCAGCGCCCGATGTTCGGCACAGGCATTCCAACGGTCGGCTTCCGACTCATCCATATAAGGATGCTCGAACAATCCCAGGCGGAACTTCGCCTTCAGGACTTGACCGACAGCCCGGTTCAAGGCTTCCTCGGTAATCAAGCTTTGAAAGGAACCAGATGCGTTTCCTCCAAGAAGCGTTCGGTATAATGAATCGGATTACTATCCCGACCGCCATCACCCGAATTCACGGCAAAATGCTTGGGTGTGGTGATAACTCCCAAGCGCTCAAAGTTCTTGACAAAGCTCACGCCCATATCGGCCGACAAACGAGGATCTTCGCCATACGTTTCCTCCACGCGTCCCCAACGCACATCGGTCGCTAGATTGACAACCGGCGAAAGAATCTGGCGGATTCCCCGACTCTTCGTTTCCATAGCAATCGCATGAGCCACCCGGCTCACCAAAGTCGTATCAAATGTTGTCGCCAAGGCAATCGCCTGCGGAAAAGCCGTAGCTCCACCTCTCACCAGACCATGCAAGGCTTCGTCAAAAATAATCGCCGGAATACCCAGACGCGTTTCTTCCACAAAATAACGCTGAATCTGATTGACCTTCTTTACCGTTTCGGCAGCCGTCAATTTCGGATTATACTGAAGCATCTGGCGCATCTGCGGATCATCAGCTCCTACCGTCGAAACCTGAAAGCCAAAGATTCCATCCTTAAACCGTTCTTTACCGGCATCCAGATCGCCCGGCATCATATAAATCTGCCAGAACTTTTCTTCAATGGTCATTCGCTTTAACAAGTCATTCACTCGTTCCTCTATCGGAAGGTTCGGATTCTTATAAGGAAGCTCTTCAGCCTGTACGGAAACACTATACCCCCAAAACAAGCCTATCATTAATGCTGTAATCTTTTTCATGATAATAAAATTAAATGTCTAATGCAGATTGGTCCTTCAAATATACAAACTAATGATAATTACCCCATTATCTTTTAGAAAAAACATAGGCATAAAATGATGAAAACATAAGCATGAAATAATCAAAACATAGGCATGAATTCAGAAAAAGATAGGCATGTTTTTCAGACGAGAATACTATAAATAAAAAGCCCCGCAATTCCGAAGAATTACGAGGCCATTTTGGAAGCAAGAGCGGAAGACGGGACTCGAACCCGCGACCCTAACCTTGGCAAGGTTATGCTCTACCAACTGAGCTACTTCCGCATAAAAGCTGTACTCGAAGCGGGACTTGAACCCGCACAGCTGCAATAGCCAAAGGATTTTAAGTCCTTCGTGTCTACCATTCCACCATCCGGGCAGCCATTTTCAAAAAAGCTGTAAGCTTGGTGAAAAAGCGTGGCAAAGTTAACTCATCCCTCAATTTCTTGCAAGTATTTACTTGCCTATTTTTTATATGAGGCTATGGATACAGGATTCAGCTGGTGGCTTATTCCGATATTTCCAATGTGCCTAATTCGCGTATTGAGCCGCTTTCAGGATTGAATATCACATAGGCAGGCGCTTTCTTGTCTGTGAACATTTTGGGCTCAAGTCCGTACTCTACGCCAAATTGTGCCACTTCCACCGATTCCTTGGCTATTATGTTGTTTTTGTAGGTTAGTTCCACATCGGCTTTGCCTGGAATGCAATACATTACGGCTCCTTTTGGCAATTTTTTTGCTTCTCCTTTTTCATTGACAGGCAATTCTCCTTTTTCTGTTATCGTGAGTGACAGATATACCGGTTCGCCGCTGAGGTCGTTCTTGTCAACAAGTCCGTTGTAGTCGGATACACGGAATATCACTTCTTTGTTGGTGTCAATTTCGGGCAAGTAATCGAAACGTACCACTTTTGTCTCTGTCTGAGTAGTGCCTATGAACATGGCTGTAAGTACGGATTCCTGACGGTTGAGCTCGTCAAGCATAAGTTTCAGCGATTCACCATCTGGTGGCATCTGGTCGGCATTTCCTGATACAAGGTCGTTACGGCTTTCACGCAGCTCGAATATTTTTTGTGCGGCAGCTTCGGCGCGTTTCATTGTCGATTCGCTTGCAACCATATCTTCTGTGAACACATTGGCGTATCCTTCTCCTTCAAGAATGTCTTTGTCTGCGAATTTGTTGCGTTTGCGTTTTACCACATTCTCTTCCACTTCCGTGTTGATTGCAAGCGGCAAGCCTTCTTCATCGAGGAGAAGGAAGGGTGCTGACCCGCTTTTGAATTGCATCAAGTAGCGGTTTTCGGTATCGGGCACCCCTTTCGAGGAAATAGAAACATCCTTTACTTCCCATGTCTGGGAGTCTTCTGTCACTACGTTGCTTGCGCCAAGGTATTTCTTTGCATATTTGTAGTATGGTCCGGCTTTCTTGATTGTCTTTATCGCCTCTACTTCGATGTTGAGGTGGGTGACGGGCAACGAATAGATTAATCCGTATTCGTTGAGCTTGTTTGCCGTGAGCTTTTGGGTCTCTTGTGCAATTGCCGCCGGCATTGCCGACAATGCGGCTGCAAATGTGAGTATGGCAACTGTTTTTTTCATATCAAATATTTTGATTCTGATTTAAAAGTTATTTGTCGATTATTTTTTGGAAGGCTTTTCCGATATTCCCGGCAATGTCGCCGGCTATCAGCCCTGTTTCTCCGTATTGCTCTCGTGCGATATCGCCTGCGAGTCCGTGAACAAATACTCCGACAGATGCTGCGGTGGCCGGATTGTAGCTTTGTGCCAGCAATGACGCGATGATTCCCGTAAGAACATCTCCGCTGCCTGCGGTTGCCATTCCTGGGTTTCCGGTGGTGTTGATGAATATCTTTCCATCAGGACGTATCACTTTTGTGTAATGTCCTTTCATCACGATTACGATTTTCAGCAATCTTGCCATATCTACGGCTTTCATGAAACGTTCTTCGTCAGTGAAGTGTTCGCCGAAAAGCCGGTCGAATTCCTTATGATGTGGTGTGATTATCGAATTCCGAGGGATGTCGTAAATCATCGAAGGCCTTTTAGCTATGCAATTCAGTGCATCAGCATCGAGCACCATTGGGGAAGTTGATTGTTTTAGGAATTTTTCCAAAGCATCGACAGTGCGTTGTTCCGTTCCGAGACCTGGTCCTATGGCGTAGGTCATTTTTTGCCGTACCGGTATGCTGGTGATGTTTGTTCCGGCAGAGTCGTTGTCAACATCCACCATTACTTCCGGAACGCTCGTTTGCAGCACGACATATCCGCATGCCGGGGTATGCACAGTCACGGCTCCTGTACCTGCCCGCATCGCAGAACGTGAGGCGAGTATGGCCGCTCCAATCATTCCGTAGCTTCCCGCTACGAGCATCAGTCTTCCGAAATTGTCTTTAGAAGCGAATTGATAGCGTGGCTTGATGGCTTCTTTTACGCCTGTCTTGTCGATAAGGAAATAATTTGCCGGCATTTTTTTCATAGCCTTTTCGCTCAGTCCGATGTCGAGTATTTTCCATTTTCCTACGCAGTGGGCGTTTTCCTCGAAAAAGAACGAAAGTCTCGGAAATTGGAATGTGAGTGTCAGGTCGGCGTGTACGACGTTGCTATTGATAAGGTTGCCTTTGTTGAATTCGCTGAAAAGACCTGAAGGGATGTCGATTGAGACCACGAATGCTCCTGACTCGTTGATGTTGCGTATAAGTGAAACGTAACCTCCTTGTATCGTGTCAGATAGCCCGCTGCCAAACAGTCCGTCGATTACCACGTCGGATTCTGTCAGGTCAGGCATGTCGAGATATTTGGTTACTTCGGTGAAATCAGGGTATCCGTAATCGATTATGCGCTGCTTGTTTTTTTCACAGTCTGCCGACAGTTTGTTTTTGGTGTTGAGCAACAGTATTTCCGGCTTGTATCCTTGATCGATGAGTTGTCGTGCCACGGCGAGTGTGTCGCCTCCGTTATTGCCCGGTCCGGCAAACATGACGATTCGCTGTGAAGGCAGCCATCTGGACATGATTTCATAGGAGACAGCCGAAGCGGCTCTTTCCATAAGGTCGTAAGAAGATATGCCTTCTTCTTCAATGCTTATCCTGTCGATTTCCCGTATGTCGGAGGGTGTGAAGATTTTCATAACAATCCACTTTTGACAATTGCAAAAATATTCTTTTTTAAGGAATTAATGAAATAAAAAATGACTAATCGGATTATTTCGGTTGCATTGTGATGATAGGTACAAGCATTTCTTCCATCGATATCCCTCCGTGCTGGAAAGTGTCCTTGTAATACTGCACGTAATAGTTGTAGTTGTTGGGATACGTGAAGAAATCTCCATTCATTGCGAATATGTATGCCGATGACAGATTTGGTGACGGTAGCCCGAACCGATCCGGGCGGCGTATTTCATAGACTTGCCGGTTGTTGTAGCTCAGATTCTTCCCGACTTTATACCGGAGGTTTGTATTGGTGTTCTTGTCCCCGATTACTTTTATGGGGTTATCGACGCGTATTGTCCCGTGATCGGTGGTGAGTATCACCTTGTATCCGCTTTCGGCAATCTTGCGCAGCAGGTCGCTTGCCGATGAGTGGCGGAACCACGATTCTGTCAGCGAACGGTAGGCGGCATTGTTGGAGGCAAGCTCGCGTATCATTTTCGATTCTGTGCGGGCGTGCGACAGCATATCGATGAAGTTGAAAACAATAACATTCAGGTCGTTGGTTTCGAGGCTGCTGAAATTTTGCAGTATTTTTTCACCGTAAGCCGATTCATAGACTTTGTGGTATGAGAATTTGTAACGTTTCCGGTAGCGCTCGAACTGTGTCTGTATGAGAGGCGATTCATTGATGTTTTTCCCTTCTTCGGAGTCTTCGTCAACCCATAAGTCAGGAAACATCTTCTCGATTTGTAACGGCATCAGCCCTGAGAAAATGGCGTTGCGCGCATATTGTGTGGCGGTTGGGAGTATGCTGCAATATAGCTCTTCTTCCGTGCTGAAATAGTCGGAAAGCAACGGTTTTATAATGCGCCATTGGTCCAGTCTGAAATTGTCGATAAGAATGAAAAACACTTTATCTCCGTTGTCAAGCAACGGGAACACTTTTTTCTTGAATATCTCGTTGCTCATTATGGGATGATCTTCGGAGGTCATCCAGCTTTCATAATTTTTCCGGATGAATTTGCAGAATGCCGAATTAGCCTCATTTTTCTGCATTAGCAACAGCTCGTCCATATTCGTTTCGGTTTGGGCGAGCTCCATTTCCCAGAATACCAATTTGCGGTATAGGTCGTACCAGTCGTTGATGTCGTAGGATTCGTTTATCAGTTCGGTTATTCGCCGGAATTCCTGTTGGTAGTCGGAAGTGGCTTTTTGTGACACTAATGTCCCGGAGTGCAGATTCTTTTTCAGTGACATCAGTATTTGGTTGGGATTTACCGGTTTTATCAGGTAATCGGCTATTTTGTTGCCGATTGCCTGGTTCATGATGTTTTCTTCCTCGCTTTTGGTTATCATTATCACCGGCACGTCAGGTTGTAGCTGCTTGATTTGCGAAAGAGTTTCAAGTCCGCTAAGTCCGGGCATATTCTCGTCGAGGATAATCACATCGTAGCGCTTGTGTTTGGCTGCTTCGAGTGCATCGTTGCCATTATTGACGGTTTCCACTTCATAACCTTTTTGTTTCAGGAATAGGATATGTGGTTTAAGCAGGTCAATTTCATCGTCAGCCCATAATATGTTTCCGTTTTTTTCCATAGCTATTCATCCATTGTAGTATCGTAGCGAAATATGACATAGTCTGCAACCTTAGTTTGGCGTAACGTTGTTGCGTGTTATGTCTTTCAAAGATACGGAAAAAGCGGATTCGCCGGTTGGGGCAAGTCCGCTTTTTATCGATTTTTTTATAATTTTCAGAAAATAAGGCAGATTAATTCTGCTGGGCAGGAGCGGCAGGAGTTTGCGCTGCAGGAGCCTGTTGAGCAGGAGCTTCTGTCTGGAAAGGAGCAGCTGTCTGTTCCTGGGGCGCAGCTTGCACGCGTGAGTTTGACACCAATTTCGGTGCAAAGAAAGATGATACGATGCTTAATACGCAAATCACGATTGCAAGAGTCCACGTGGCTTTCTCTACAAAATTGGTGGTCTTGCGTACTCCCATAATCTGGTTGGAGCTTGCGAAATTAGATGCCAAGCCGCCGCCTTTAGATTTCTGAATCAATACGATGCCTATCATAAGGATAGAGGCAATCAATATCAAAATAATTAATGCTGAAAACATGTCTGTTTAATTATTGTTTTTTTGTTTATATTTCTCGTTTACAATAAGTTTCCTCAGGAAACGTATTTGGTCTGCAAAGTAAATACTTTTTTCTGGAAAATTCAAACTTAACGATAGAATTATTTCCAAAGCTTTTTCGTAGCGGTGCTGCCGGATATAGATTTTAGCAAGGCTTTCCGAGAGCATGGAATTGTCGGTTTGGTCGTCTGCGCTTTTTGGCGACGGTGCTTCAGCAACTTCCGGCGGCACTGTCTCTTCTTGAGATGGGAAATGTGCCTCTTTCTTTTTGCTCATAGTGATGAATTTGTTGATGAGCAAATCATTAGCGCTCATTGTCTGTTCATCGAGCTCGTTCTCGCTCGGCAGGCTGTCCCTTTCTTCTTTCTCAAGCAATTGGGCGTAATCGGGCACAGGATTGAATATTTTTTGTTCCAATGCTTTTATTTCAGCTTCGTCGTCGTTGCCGAAAGTGTCGAGGAAGTGCTCAATTGTGTCCATTGTCGATTTCACTTTTTTGACACTTTCGTCGGGGTAGAAATTGCGGAATTTTCCGGCTTCCGGTCCGGCGATGTCGCATAGGGCAATTCTGTCTGCCATATTTGCTGCTGCGAGTTTGATCAGTTTTTCACGCCCGTCTTCGTTTATATTGCCGTTTTCCTGAAGTGCGGCAACTATTGCAGGTGTGAAAAATGGGTAGTCGGCAATTATCCCTTCTGCCATAGTTTCAGGCAATTTTTGCCTGTTGGCGATGGCTTTGTCGAAAATCTCGGCTCGTTGACTTTTTCCCATAGTAAAGCTTGTTTGTTACCAGTTGCCGGCTGTTGCGTTGAAAATCAGCATCACAAGCTCGTCGGTGATTTGCTCGCACAACTCGTCTTGTACGCTTGTCAGCATCTGCGACGAGTCGAAATCGCGAAAAGCGGAAAACGATTGGTCGATGCTTCCGTTCGGATTCTTATGGTCGGTATATTTTACCCTTACGGTGATTGTGAGCCTTGTTTGTGATGCATAGGCGTCTTCGTTTACGGCTTGTGGCGTAAGTGTGTAGCCGGTTATTTCACCTTCTACTGACAAGTCGGTGTTGGAGCTGTCGATTAT
>OHIY01000773.1_pt1 | contig 15372 bp, 14 predicted proteins | sample 1568351 | NCBI WGS metagenome assembly OHIY01 (sample SAMEA3879547, study PRJEB24766) | human gut metagenome | biome: human-associated habitat; feature: feces | place: USA | collected 1985/1987 | reverse complement strand
CGGAGTTTCCTGTCGAAGCGGTAGAGGCTGTTTATGTCGTTCCATGTGGTGCCGGAAATGAAGTCATTTGATAGACTTCCGTCAGGATTGGGCTTGCGGAACGGGATCATATATGCGCTCATCCTGTAATAACTGATATTGGACAGATGTCTGGCGGTCCTATCCTTATCGGAAATGTCAAGTCCTCTTCCTTCAAGCAGTTCTATCTGTTCATCTATGGTAAGGGCTACTTTGGTATATTTCTCCATCGGCTATAATTTTTGCAGAAATTATCATATTTTGTATTGTTTGGATTATAAATCCTTTTGCATGATATAATTGGTAAGCAATATCCCTTGTCTTTCCACTTCCTGCCGTTTGACCAATTTATATCCACGTTTCTCGAAAAATGATTTTGCCGTTATCGAGGCATGAGTGATAATTGTCTTTGTTCCGATCTCACTTTCAAGACGGTTGCACATTGCCGTTGCAATCCCCTTTCCCTGAAAATCCTTGTGGACATACAATCTGTCAAGATATCCTGTTTCATCAATATCTCCGAACCCCGTAATCAAACCGCCTTCCGTCATGACATAGGTTAGATGGCTTTGTAGCGACGCATCCCATGCAGCCAGATCCACGCGTCCTGTTGCCCATACATTTAACTGCTCAGCAGTGTAATCCTTAGCATTTATCTTATGTACGGTTTCATAGAACAAATGGGTTATCTGCTGACTGAGGCATTACCCACATGCTCTATCCGCAAGATTAGTCCGGGCCAAATGCTTGATACCGTATGTTCTTGACGGAAGTCATCTGGCAAGTTATCGACTGCCCGTTCATCTGTATTTTCAGCTGTTCCATGCCCCATGATGGCTTCCTCGAGATCGGCTTCCGGCATATTGCATTTCACACCCGTAATATATAACTTTACGGCCGGAAAATCAAGTTCTAATGCCATGAGTGCGACAGTGAGCCCAGATAGGCGGTGAACCGACAATATCAAAACAATCCAATTATCTTATGAAAGCAAAACATCTGTTAGTGGTGTTTGCCGCGGCCGCCGCTGCGGCAGGACTTTCCTCATGCACAGGCAAGGCCGGCATCGAGGGGACATGGATCCAGCCCGTTCCGGGAATGGAAGGACAGGTACAGGGAATCAGGCTCGACGAGGGCGGCAAGGCCTCGTCCGTGAACATGGCTACCCTGCAGTACGAGAGCTGGTCCCGCGAGGGCAGCACGCTCGTGCTCACCGGCAAGAGCATCGGCAACGCGCTCACAATCGAGTTCAGCGACACCCTCACCGTGGAGAAGCTTACGGCAGACAGCCTCGTGCTCTCCGGTCCTGCGATGACCCTCAGGTACTCGAGGCAGTAAGGGGATGTCCGGAGCCCGGGCCGTCGGGTCCGGCCGGATTTTTTCGGGGAAAGCATCCATAGTGTCTTTCCCCGTTCTTTTTTATTAAATTTGCATATTGCATGTCAATTAAAATCCATAACCGTATGAAACTACAAATGGCTACTACCGCCGCCGCATGCTGCTGCCTGCTGCTGGCGTCCTGCAACTCGACGAAGACAGTCTCCGTGAGCGGCACTGTGCTCGATGCGAGCATGAACACCCTGATGATAGTGACCGAAAACTCCGATACTCTTAGCTTCAACACCGTGGATGCCGACAGGAGCGGCCTCGACGGCCTGTTCATAGGGAACGCGGTGCAGGTGGAATACGAAGGGCGCTACAGCCCCGGAATGCCCGCATCCAAGCTTTCCGACCTCCCCGGGGACGACGGGGCGCAGACATCCGGAGAGTCAGGAGAAACGGTTGAAAGCTCGTACGAGGGCATACTCCCCGCGGCGGACTGCCCGGGCATACGCTACAGCCTTACCGTCCGCAGTGCCGAGCACAGCGGTGACGGAAGGTTCACCCTCGTGATGACCTACCTCGAGGCCGAGGACGGCAAGGATGTAAGCTACACCGTAGAAGGCGACAGGTTCACCCAGAGGGGCACTCCCGACGACAACGACGCCGTGGTATGGCAGCTGGTTCCCGACGACGCCTCCGAGGGACGCTACAACCTCCTCTGCGAGGACGGAGGAGCAAGGCTGACCCTGCTCGACGCGGATTTCAGACGGATCGACTCGGAACTGAACTACACCCTCGAAAAGACACGATAGCACCAGAGGGCGGCCTCCCGCTGACAAACTGGCAAAGACCGGTCCGGTCCGGCGGCCTCGCACGCCCTTTGCAGCAGGGCAGAGCGTCAAACCATAAAATACAGATGATATGGAAACCTTTATCGAAAAGATACTTTCAAGTGCCGGAAGGACTGTCAGGCACTGGTGGATGTTCCTAGTCGCCGGGCTGCTGCTCGTCGTCGGAGGAATAACCGTATTCTTCTATCCCGCCGAAAGCTATGCCACGCTCAGCATAATGTTCGGAGTACTGATGCTCGTGAGCGGCGCGGTGGAACTGGTCACCGCATGCACGAGCCGCAACTGGTTCCTCATGAGGAGCTCGTCTATCGTGGGCGGAATATTCGATGTCCTGCTCGGCCTGATACTCTGCCTCTATCCCGGGATCACGCTCGTGCTCCTGCCCATAATGCTGGGAATCTTCATGCTGTACCACAGTTTCATGACCATAGGCTTCGGCAGCGACCTCAGGATGATGGGCGTGCAGAAGTCGGGCTGGGCCACCGCGCTCGGAATCGCGCTGCTGGTGCTCTCGCTGATGATACTCGTCAAGCCTTTCGGCTTCGGAGCCGGAGTCGTGACCGCGCTTACGGGGACGGCACTGATACTCATGGGGCTGGGCGCCGTTGCCGCAGCGCTGAAACTTAAGGACATACACCGCAACTTCACCCATGTGGACTGGGGAGACAACTGACAAGACAGACGATACCATGCACAGAAGATTCATCACGGCAGCCCCGATGCTGCTTGCAGCGGCACTAGCGGCGTCGTCATGCGGAGGAGCGAAAAGCTCGGAGAACGAATTCGTAAGGACGGTCGAACTCGACGGAATGAAGGTCAGCTGGCTGCGCGACAATGCCGAGCCGAGGCTCATGCCGGCGGCCCTCTTCAGCGCTCCCGACAGCCTGATAGAGGAGCTCGGACTCGAAGAGGGTGTTCCTTCGAGCGTGAGTACCTTCCTGCTCGAGACCGGCGGACACCGCATACTGTTCGACACCGGACTCGGCGCCCCCGACAGCCGCCTGCTCACCGGTCTGGAGTCGCTCGGATACACTCCTGCCGACATCGACCTCATCTACCTCACCCACCTGCACGGCGACCACACCGGAGGCATGCTCTCCGACAGCACGGCGATATTCCCTAACGCGGAGGTCTATATCTCATACCCCGAATATGTCGCCTGGGCAGGAATGGAGGACGGGCAGTCTTCCCAGCTCAAGGCACTTGCCAAGGCCTACGAGGGTAAGATACACCTGTTCGAGTTCGGCGACACGCTTCCCGGCGGGGTGGAGGCTCTCGATGCAGTTGGACACACTCCCGGACATACCGCATACAGGGCCGGAAAGCTGCTGATAGTCGGTGACCTGATGCACGGGGTAGCACTGCAGTTAGAGCATAACGAGTACTGCGCCAACTTCGACATGGACAAGGCCAAGGCGGTGGACGCGCGCCGCAGGATACTCGCGCTCGCAGCCGACGGCAACATGCTGACGGCGGGAATGCACTTCCCGGTGCCAGGCTTCATCCAGTTCGAGAAAGGCAGCCCGGAAAGCCTGTAGGACCTTCCGATGAAGAAGATAGTCCTGGCAATCGATTCCTTCAAGGGATGCCTGACTTCGGCCGAGGCCGGACACGCATTTGCCCTCGCCCTGCAGGACGAGGGCATCGACGCTCTGCCGCTGTGCGTATCTGACGGTGGCGAGGGCATGCTGGATGCGTTCTGCCCGGCGCTGCACGCGTCAAGGGCCGAGGCTCACGCACACGACCCCCTGATGCGGCCGCTCACGGTTGAATACGGCATCGCTCCCGACGGCACTGCCGTAATCGAAAGCGCAAGGGTATGCGGGCTGGGGCTTGTCGCCGCAGGGGAGCGCGACCCTCTCGCCGCCACAAGCTACGGACTCGGCGAGGTCTTGGTCGACGCCATGAGGCGCGGATGCAGGAAATACATCATAGGGCTCGGCGGAAGCGCCACGAGCGATGCCGGGAAAGGCATGCTCAAGGCACTGGAGGACAGCTTTCCGGACGGGCTTCCGTCAAGGCCGGAGATACTGCTCGCCTGCGATGTGGACAACCCGCTCTGCGGCCCGAGGGGAGCCGCCCGCGTATTCGCCCCGCAGAAGGGAGCAGGGTCTCGGGAAGTGGAAGAACTCGAGAGCAGGGCCTACCGCTTCGCAGAAGAGTCGGCGGAGAAGCTCGGGCGGGACTGCTCGGGAAAGCCCGGCGCTGGAGCCGCAGGAGGGCTGGGCTATGCCTTCATGCAGTATTTCGGGGCAGAGATGCGCTCAGGAGCGGAGCTGCTGCTCGACCTCGCAGGCTTCGAAAGGCTGATAGCCGGTGCCGGTCTCGTAATCACCGGCGAAGGACATGCGGACGCACAGACCCTGATGGGCAAACTACCCCTGAGGGTACTGCAGAGAGCTTCCGGCGCAGGCATCCCGGTCTGGCTCGTCGCCGGCAGGACAGACGGCACGCAGGCGCTGCTCGACGCAGGCTTCTCCTCCGTCGAGGCGATTACCCCGGAAGGGACGGACACGGACGAGGCCCTGCGGCCGGATACGGCAAAAAGGAACATAGCCCTGTGGGTACGCAGGAACAGTGACAGACTAAAATCACGGACATCATGACAAGACAGGAAACAGTCCTGAGCTATCTCACGCAGCACGGCATACCGTTCAGCTGCTACAATCATCCCGAAGGCAAAACCGTAGAGGAGGCCATGCGCTGGTGGAGGGACGACGGAAGCGTCCACTGCAAGAACCTCTTCCTGCGCAACCACAAGGGCGACAGGCACTACCTCGTCTGCTTCGACTGCGGCCACGAACTCGACATCCACGAGCTGGAGCGCAGGCTGAAGGAGTCGCTGACTTCGCGCGGACTCCCCTCCTGCGGCAAGCTCTCGTTCGCCTCGAGCGAGAGGATGATGCGCTACCTCGGCCTGGAGCCCGGAAGCGTGTCTCCGTTCGGACTGATAAACGACACGCAGAACCATGTCCACCTGTTCCTCGACGAGAACCTCAGGAACGCGGAAACGCTCTCGTTCCACCCCAACGACTGCAGGGGGACGGTCGTAATCACGCGCGAGGCCTTCGGACGCTACCTCGAGACGGTCGGCAACAGCTACGAATACATCAGCCTCTACTGAGGACATATCCACCTATACCGATAACCAATACTACGATGCTGGCATACACCTACAAGGACAGGGGCAGCCTCGCACTCTGCGAGAAGCCGCACCCGGTAATCAAGGACGATACAGACGCGATAGTGCGCGTCACCCTCTCGAGCATCTGCACGAGCGACCTGCACATAAGGGACGGATTCGTGCCGAGGGCGGTAAAGGGCGTCACGCTCGGCCACGAGATGGTGGGAGTGGTCGAAGAATGCGGAGCGGCTGTCGGGAAAGTCAGGCCCGGCGACAGGGTAGCCGTCAACTGCGAGACCTTCTGCGGAGAGTGCTGGTTCTGCTCCAGGGGCTATGTGAACAACTGCTCCTCCCCGGACGGAGGCTGGTCGCTGGGCTGCCGCATAGACGGAGGACAGGCCGAATATGTGCGCGTGCCGCTCGCCGACAACTGCCTCGACCGCATTCCGGACGGAGTGAGCGACGAGCAGGCCCTGTTCACCGGCGACCTGCTCTCCACCGGATACTGGGCCGCCGGCATGGCCGACATAGGGGAAGACAGCACGGTGCTGCTGATAGGCGCAGGCCCGACGGGCATCTGCACGCTGCTCTGCACGATGCTGAGGCATCCGGAGAAGATAATAGTCTGCGAGAAGTCCCCTGAAAGGCGCGGGTTCGTGCGCAGGCACTATCCCGGCGTGCTTGTTACTGAACCTGAGGAGTGCATCGGCTTCGTCATGGAGCACAGCAGGCACGGAGGGGCAGACTCGGTAATCGAACTGGCGGGCACGGAGGAGAGCTTCCGTCTCGCATGGCAGTGTGCGCGGCCGAACGCCACCGTGGCGATAGTCGCGATGTACGGACAGGCCCAGTGCCTGCCTCTGCCGGAAATGTATGGCAAGAACCTCACTTTCAAGACAGGAGGCGTAGACGGATGCAAATGTGCGGAAATCCTGGAGCTGATCGCTGGCGGCAGGCTCGACGCCACTCCGCTGATAAGCCGCCGCTTCCCCCTGTCGGAGATTGACAAGGCCTACGCTCTGTTCGAGAGCAGGGCCGACGGAGTGATGAAGATAGCCGTCGACTGCAGCGCCCCGAAGCACAACAAGCAGGAGTACGAACCGGCGCATACGGCCGAACACATACTGAACGCCACGATGACGAGGATGTTCGGCTGCCCCCGTTCGCGGAACGCCCACATAGAGCGCAAGAAGAGCAAGTGCGACTACCTCCTCCCCGCCTGTCCGGACGAAGCACAGGTGCGCCGCCTCGAAGAAAGCGTCAACGAAGTCATACGCCGCGGGCTCGAGGTCAGCGTGGAGTTCGTGCCCCGCAGCGCCGCCGCCTCGATCGTAGACCTCGGGAAACTTCCCGACGACGCGCCCGACACTGTGAGGATAGTGCGTATCGGCGACTACGACGCCTGCGCCTGCATAGGATCGCATGTAAGCAACACCGCCGACATAAAAGGGTTCAGGATACTGAGCCACAGTTATGCCGACGGCGTATGGAGAGTCAGGTGGAAGGTCGCTTCCGACCGTGGCTGAGACAATATCAGTTCTTGATATTCCTCGTGAAGAACTTGGTGAGTTCGCTGAGGGCGAGCACCGCGAGCGGCAGGCCGGCCACATAGAGCCACTGCTGTCCGTCGAGTGAGGAGAGCCTGAGAAGCTCCTGGAATCCGGGAACGAGCAGTGCGGCCAGCGTCAGGGCGAACACGACGAATATGGTCATCCAGAGCCACTTGTTGGTGAACATCTTATAGCCGAACCAGTTGTTGCCCGACCTGATGCTGAAGATGATCGTGAACTGCGAGAATATCATCACGGCGAAGGTCATGGTCCTCGCATCGTCGATTCCGTTCTGCAGGCCGATGAAGTAGGCCGCCAGCGTGGCGAGGCCGATTATCAGCGCCTGGATCGCGACCCTCGCGGTGAAAAGTCTCGTGAATATGCCCTGTCCCGGAGGAACGGGCTTGCGGTTCATTATATTCTTGTCGGCATGGTCGACGCTGAGCGCGAGCGACGGGATGCTGTCGCAGACGAGGTTGATGAAGAGCAGCTGTATGGGCAGCAGGGGCATGTCGAAGTTGCAGAGCACAGCGATGAACAGCAGCACTATCTCGCCGAGGTTCGTGGAGATCATCTTCTGTATGGACTTCATCAGGTTGTCGAAAATCCTGCGACCCTCGCCCACCGCAGACACTATGGTCGCGAAGTTGTCGTCCGCGAGCACCACGTCGGCAGCCTCCTTGGCGACATCCGTTCCGGTAATGCCCATAGCCACTCCTATGTCGGCAAGCTTCAGCGCGGGAGCGTCGTTGACACCGTCCCCGGTCATCGCAACCACATTGCCCTTCTGCTGGAACGCCTTGACTATCCTTACCTTATGTTCGGGAGCGACACGGGCGAACACCGATACGTCTGCTGCCATGGCCTGCAGCTGGTCGTCGCTCATCGACTCGACATCGGCGCCGGTGAGCACCTTGTCCCCGTCGGACATTATGCCGAGGCTCGAGGCTATGGCGCCTGCAGTAATCTTGTGGTCGCCGGTAATCATCACCGGCTTGATGCCAGCCGCCCTGCACTTGGCGACAGCCACCTTCGCCTCCTCGCGGGGAGGGTCTATCATACCTACCATTCCGAGGAAGGTGAGACCGTTCTCGAGGGTAGCAGGGCTGATTTCGGAAGGGAGCTCCTTCAGGGTCTTGGAAGCCACCGCGAGCACGCGCAGGGCCTGCGAAGCCATTTTCAGGTTGGCCTCATGGATTCCGGGCAGGTCTTCCTCCTCGAGGGGACGCGCTCCATGTCCCTCGTCGATATTCGAGCAGCATCCGAGCAGCTCATCGAGTCCTCCCTTCACCGCGACAAGGAAAGTCCCGTCAGGAAGGGCATGCACGGTAGTCATCAGCTTCCTCTCCGAGTCGAAGGGGATCTCCTCCACACGCGGCAGTCCGGCGAGTATCTCGTTCTTGTCCATGGAATACTTCAGGCCGGCGTCGAGAAGCGCCGTCTCGGTAGGATCTCCGATAGTCCTGGCTCCGTCGTCCCCGTTCTTGAGCACCGCATCATTGGCGAGAATCGAGATTCTGAGCATCTCCCTCGCCACGGGGCTGTCATATCCGATATCCTGCAGGGAGCCCTCGACGAAGAGCTTCGTCACTGTCATCCTGTTCTGGGTGAGGGTGCCCGTCTTGTCGGAGCATATCACGGTGGTGCTGCCGAGGGTCTCGACGGAAGGGAGGTTGCGCACTATGGCGTTCTGCCTTGCAAGCCTCTGCACACCGAGCGCCAGCACCACCGTCGATACGGCGGGAAGGCCTTCGGGAATGGCGGCCACGGCGAGCGACACCGCCGTCATGAACATGTCCATGAGGTTCCGGCCGTAGAGCAGGCCTATGCCGAGTATAAGCACGCAGGTCACGAGACAGACTACGGCCAGTGTCTGGCCGAGCTTGTCGAGACGCACCTGCATGGGAGTCCTCATGTCGGGCACGGACTGGATCATCGAGGCGATCTTGCCTACCTCGGTCCTCGTTCCGGTCGCCACCACCACGCCCTTGCCGTGTCCGTAGGTGACGCTGCACGAGCTGTAGGCCATGTTGAGCCTGTCGCCTATGGGGGCATCGGCCGGAACGTCTGCCGCCGCATCCTTCTCTACCGGAACCGATTCGCCCGTGAGCGCGGCCTCCTGCACCTTGAGGTTCACCGACTCGAGCAGCCTGAGGTCGGCGGGGACGCTGTCGCCCGTCTCGACGGAGACTATGTCCCCCACCACGAGCTCGCGCGACTCGATGACACTCATCACTCCGTCCCTTATCACCTTGCAGTGGGGAGCGGACATCTTCTCCAGTGCGTCGAGAGACTTCTCGGCCTTGGATTCCTGGAGCATGCCTATTATCGCGTTGGCGACCAGTATCACGAGTATGATCAGGGCGTCTGTCACTCCTTCGCCGTTGATGTACCCCGTCACGCCGGAAATGACCGCGGCCACGATGAGCACTATTATCATGAAACTCTTGAACTGGCTTATGAACTTCTGGAAGAGAGTGGTGTGCCTGGTCTTCTCGAATTCGTTGTAGCCGTCGTGCAGCAGCCGCTGCCGCGCCTCTGCCGACGAAAGGCCCTGCACCGGATCTGTGTTAGGAATATTCCTGTCCATCTTTGTCTGAAATGTTTCCAACAATAAAATGTATGCAACAATTAAACTGAAATGTCTCCGAAACACGGAAACCGGCTGCAAAGTTAAGTCTGCAAGCACGATTTTTGATAACAAAAATTTACTTAAAGATGTCAAAAATTTCCACTGATACGAATCCCGCCAGACTCAAGGGCGGCGAAAGGACCCTGGTGCTGGCAATCCCGCAGGAGGACTGCGGAGAGGTGAACATCGGAGGGCGCGGCTATGTCCTGTCGAAAGACGATGCGGCCGTGCTCTCTCCCGGCATGGATTTCGACGGGGGCCTCAACCCGCACGGAGGCTGGCGCCTGGTACTTTCCGTACCTCTCGAGACGGTTATGGAGCTGCCCTCCCCGTTCGACACCGACCTCGTCTCCCATGCGAGGCACCGTCCTGTCGTGCCGCTAACGGAACACGAACTCGGGATGCTGGAGCGGCTGTACGGCATGCTCCGCAGCACCTTATCCGAAAGCCAGTCCCCGTTCGGCGAGGAGGTCGCGAAATCTATCGTGTTCGCGATGCTTTACCGTCTCGGCAACATATACGCAAGGCTCGGAAACGGCAGGGACCTGGACACGGCGGGGAGCAACGAGAGGCTCTCCGACGAATTCTTCGCCCTGCTCGCAAGGCACTACAAGACCGAGCGCAAGGTCAGCTTCTATGCAGGCAGGATGTCCGTGACACCGAAATACCTGACGAGGGCGATGCTTAAGATAACCGGCAAGAGCGCCAAGCAGTGGCTCGACGAGGCTATCATGCTGGAGATAAAGAACCTGCTCAGGACAAGCGACCTGACGGTGCTGCAGATTTCAGAGGCGCTGGGCTTCAGCACCCCTTCGGCTATGATACAGTACTTCCGCAAGCACAGCGGCCAGACTCCGGCACGCTACAGGAAGGACGGGAAGTGGTAATTGGAAGAACTGAAAAATAAATATGAAGCCCCGCTACAGGGAGGGAATGACTTTCTCCATTTCGATGCCGCGGGAGCCCTTGATGAGGACGAGGGCCCCGCTGACCGGCCTTGCCGAAAGGTACGAGGCGAGCACGGCGGAGGATTCCGCCCAGAGGAACGGTTCTCCGGCGGCCGTAGGGCAGCGCCTGCAGCAGGCGGAGTCTGACGCATCGCCGCCGGCAGCCATGCCGGCACCGGAGCCGAGGGCAGCCATGCCGGTTCCTGAGCCACGGACAGGCATGTCAGTGCCGGATCCGGGAGCCGCGGAGACGTCCCGGACGACGGAGGTGTCCCTGACGGCGGAGATATCTCCGTCGGGGCCCGCTACAGTGTAGGCGCAGCCTTCTTCCTCGAGGGCAAGGCGGAACTGTTCTCCGACGAGGGCCGCGGGGATGCCGAGGGAGCGCAGCGTGCGGAGCACGCGGGCGTGCTCCCGCAGGGAGTCCGCCCCGAGCTCGCGCATCTCTCCGAGAAGCGCGAGCCTGCGCTCCGCGGCCGCTCCAGCGAAGTTCTCTATTGCAGCGGCCATAGACGAGGGGTTCGCGTTATAGGCGTCCACGATGAGCGTATTCCTCTGCGTCTTCACAAGCTGCGAGCGCTGGTTCCCCGGCTCGAACGACTCGATCGCGGCTATCGCCGCATCCCTCGGCACTCCGAAGTAGTCCCCTACAGCTATGGCCGCAAGCACGTTGTCGGCATTGTATGAGCCTATCAGGCGTGTCCTGACCGTCTTGGGCCAGCCTCAGGAACGGCTCTGCGCCGCTCACGGGAAGGATCCCGACACCCTGGTAGCGCCTCCCGTAGCCGTAGCAGTGGCAGGGCTCCAGAGCGGCCCTCGCCTTGAGGGCCGCATCGTCCTCGTTGAGGAAAATCAGCGAGCCCCTGTGCGAGCCGAGATATCTGTACAGCGCGGTCTTCGCGTCCAGCACGCCCTCGAAGGAGCCGAATCCCTGCAAGTGCGCCTTGCCGACATTGGTGATCAGGCCGTAGTCGGGCCTGCACACCTGTACGAGCTTCTCTATGTCGTCCGGGTGGCTCGCGCCCATCTCTATCACCGCGATCTGCGTGTCGGGGCGTATCGACAGCAGCGAGAGAGGCACTCCTATGTCGTTGTTGAGGTTGCCCTGAGTAGAGACGACCCTGTATTTCGCGCCGAGCACCAGGGATATCAGGTTCTTCGTGGTCGTCTTGCCGTTGGTGCCGGTGAGCCCCAGCACCGGCAGGGCACCGCCGCAGACATGGGTACGGTGATGCACGGCAAGCGCCTGAAGCGCCGCAAAAGCGTCCTCCACCCTTATAAGGCGCGGATCGTCGGGAAGGGCAGGACTGTCCACGACCGCATACGCCGCTCCTGCCTCCAGCGCCCGGAAGGCATAGTCGTTACCGTCGAAGTTCTCTCCCTTGAGCGCGAAGAATATCTCCCCGCCGCATATCTTCCTGCTGTCCGTCGCGACACGGCAGCCGCATTCAGTATATTTTCCGTAAATCTTCTCTATCTCCATTTCGACCGGATGCTGTCTTAAGGTTTCACCATATCAAAATCCCCCATGCCGGGGCATAAGCCTGACCGGGGCCGGAACAGTCCGGGCATTCTGCAGCCTCATCTTACTCCCGTGCTGCCGAAGCCTCCGCCGCCGCGCACCGACTCCTCAAGGCTGTCCGCGGCCTCCCACTCTATCTTCTCGTGACGCGCGAGCACGAGCTGCGCTATCCTCTCGCCCCTCTCGACGACGAAAGGCTCGCTTCCGAGGTTCACGAGTATCACGCACACCTCTCCCCTGTAGTCGGAGTCTATCGTCCCGGGAGCGTTGAGCACCGTGACACCCTTCCTGGCCGCGAGTCCGCTGCGAGGCCTGACCTGCACCTCGTATCCCGAAGGGATCTCAAGATACAGCCCGGTAGGCACCAGCGCCCTGCCCAGAGGCGGTATCGTGACGGGCTCGACGTTGTCGGCACGCACGTCCATGCCGGCCGAAAATTCGGTAGCGTACTCCGGAAGGGAGTTTGCGCTGCGGTTCATTACCTTCACTTTCATATTCGTAAAAACATATCGTCTTCAAGCGGTCAGCAGTTCATCAGCCTGAGGCGCCCGCTCCGTCCGCCCCGATTCCGTTCCGTCTTCCGGCCGGCCCTGTCCGGTCAGCGGTCAGCCCGGTCCGGCCCGCGGCGGGACGGCGTCATTTGGGCGCCATGCGGTACAGCGCCGCGGCCACGGCGGCGAACAGCACGTTCGGTATCCACAGGGCTATCCCTGGCGGCAGCGTGTTGGTATACACGAACATCTCGCTGAAGCGCAGGAAAAGTATGTAGGTGAACGCCAGCGCTATCCCTATGCCGAGGTTCCAGCCTATTCCGCCCCTCTTCTTCTTCGAAGACAGGCTCACTCCCATTATGGTGAGGATTATGGCCGAGAACGGCATCGCGTAGCGCCTGTTCTTCTCTATCTTGGCATACATCACGTTCGCGTCGCCCCTCATGGTCTGCGTCCGGATGAGGTCGTTCAGATCCTTTATGGGGAGCGTCTCCACGGTCTTGTCGTTGTTGAACAGGTCCTTGATCGTAAGGGCTATCACTGTGTCGACCCTCTCCCTGAACTCCACCCTGTCGGCAAGGCCCTCGGAATAGTAGCGCGTATAGACCTTCCTGAGGTTCCAGCCAGCCGTCGTACTGTCCCACACCGCGTTCTGCGCGCTTACCTTCTTCACGAGCTGCCCGTCCTTCACATCCTCTATCGTGAAACGGTAGCCGGTGTTGTTCCAGCGGCTGAAGGACTCTATGTACACATACTGGCCCGGGGCTATCTGGTAATGGATGTCCCTCACCGTGGTGTTGCCGGTCTTCACGTACTTGCTCTCGAACTCTATCCTCGTGGAGTTCGAGCGAGGTATCACATAGAGGTTGAGCGCGAGCGAGAGCGAGGCTATCAGGACGGCGCAGCAGACATACGGCACCAGCATGCGCCTGTAGCTCACTCCGCCGGACAGTATCGCGATTATCTCCGAGTTCGCAGCCATGCGCGAGGTGAAGAATATCACCGTGATGAACACGAACAGCGGGGAGAACATGTTCATGAAGTAGGGAATGAAGTTCAGGTAGTAGTCGAACACTATCTCCCGCAGCGGGGCCTCGTTCTTCACGAAGTTCTCTATCTTCTCCGAGATGTCGAAGACGATGACTATCCCTATTATCAGGACCAGGGACATGAAGAAAGTCAGGATGAACTTTCTGGATATGTACAGGTCTATCTTCTTCATCCTGTCCCGCAAGCTACAGCCTTTTTCCGAGATTCGCCGTCACCGAATCCTTCCAGGCGGCGAAATCGCCCTTCCCTATATGCGCCCGGGCCTGCCTTACAAGATCGAGGTAGAACGCGAGGTTGTGCTCGCTGGCGAGCATGGCCGCGAACATCTCACCGGCCTTGAAGAGGTGGTGCAGGTACGCGCGCGAATACCTGTGGTCGATAAAGGACGTGCCCACAGGGTCTATCTCCGTGAAATCGTCCGCCCATTTGGCATTGCGCATGTTCATGATTCCGTTCCAGGTGAAGAGCATGCCGTTGCGCGCGTTGCGCGTCGGCATCACGCAGTCGAACATGTCGACCCCGCGCGCTATGCCTTCGAGTATGTTGGCCGGAGTACCCACGCCCATAAGGTATCTCGGGGCGTCCTTAGGGAGCAACGGGCAGACGAGCTCCAGCATCTCGTACATCTTCTCGGTTGGCTCTCCTACGGCGAGACCGCCTATCGCGAAGCCTTCCGCACCGGTCTGCACCGCATGGTCGGCAGCCTCCCTGCGCAGGTCGGGATATACGCAGCCCTGCACTATGGGGAAGAAGGTCTGCGAATAGCCGTACAGCGGCTCCGTCTGCCTGAAGCGGGCGGAGAACCTCTCGAGCCAGGACTTGGTGAGGTCGAGGCTCCTGCGGGCATACGAATGGTCGGCGTCGCCAGGACAGCATTCGTCGAGGGCCATCATTATGTCGGCGCCTATGACGCGCTGGGTGTCGACGTTGTTCTCCGGCGTGAAGACATGCCTGGAGCCGTCGATATGGCTCTGGAAGGTACAAGCCTCGGGAGTCAGGCGGCGTATCTGCGCGAGCGAGAACACCTGGAAGCCGCCGCTGTCGGTAAGTATCGGCCTGTCCCAGGACTCGAAGCTGTGGAGGCCTCCGGCGGCGCGCAGGGTGTCAAGGCCGGGGCGCAGGTACAGGTGATAGGTGTTGCCCAGGATGATCTCCGCCCCGATGTCGTCCACGAGGTCGCGGTGGTACACCCCCTTGACGGAACCGACCGTCCCGACGGGCATGAATATGGGAGTATGTATGTCGCCGTGGTCGGTCGACAGCACGCCGGTGCGGGCGTCGCTGTGCGGATCGGTGGCGCTTAGCGTAAATTTCATTCTGCAAAGATAGCAAATTCAAAACAGTTTTTTATTTTTGCATACTTACAAAACTAAAGACCAAGAAATGAAGAATTCATCCGCCGTCAGCCTGAGACTGATAATAATGAACTTCCTCGAGTTCGCCGTTTGGGGTGCATATCTGACCTCGATGGGAAGTTTCCTCGCCAAGTCGGACTTCGGTTCGCAGATCTGGCTTTTCAACGCGACACAGGGATTCGTCTCCATATTCATGCCCGCGCTCATGGGCATAGTGGCCGACAAGTGGATTCCGGCCCAGAAGGTGCTTTCGCTGTGCCAGGGAGTCTCCGGAGCGGCTATGCTCGGAGCCGGACTGTATGCCATGAGCGCCGGAGCCGGCATCCAGTTCGGAATATTCTTCGCCCTCTATACGCTAAGCGTGGCCTTCTTCATGCCCACCATAGCGATAGCCAATTCCGTGGCGTACAACGCGCTCGAGAAGAACGGCAAGGATCCCGTCAAGGACTTCCCCCCGATCAGGGTGTTCGGCACCGTGGGCTTCATCTGCTCGATGCTCTTCGTGAACT
>OHIY01000761.1_pt1 | contig 15593 bp, 6 predicted proteins | sample 1568351 | NCBI WGS metagenome assembly OHIY01 (sample SAMEA3879547, study PRJEB24766) | human gut metagenome | biome: human-associated habitat; feature: feces | place: USA | collected 1985/1987 | reverse complement strand
TTGCGCGACTTCGTGTAAACTCGTAAAATGCGTAAAAATATGAATAAGTATATTTTTCTTTTTCGAATCAGTCGGAAAGGGTAGGGGCGAATGTCGCCTTTTTGCGTTGTCGTACTGAGGTTTTAGCCCTCGCGAGGTGCATCAAGACATAACCTTCTTATGCACTTATCTCATTATAATGCACGGTAGCAAAAATTTCAACATAATTTCAAAATTTAATTTCCAGTAAAAAAGGAGTTACACGATGTCAGAAGTAAAAGTTCACAAGGTAAAGTATGGCAATACCGAGCGTTACTCTTTCAGCAAGATCAAAGACGTGCTCGATATTCCGTACCTCATCGAAGTTCAGAAGAATTCGTACAAGAGTTTCCTCGAACACGGCATCAAAGACGTGCTGGACGAATATTCGCCCATCCGCGACTTTTCGGGACGTATGGAATTGTCCTTCATCGATTACAGACTCGACGGCGAGCCGAAGTATTCGGTCAGGGAATGCAAAAACCGCGACGCGACGTATGCCGTGCCTCTTAAAGTAAAGGCTCGTCTCACCAACCTCGAAACGGGCGTTATCGAAGAGCCGGAAGAAATCTTTATGGGCGATATTCCTTTGATGACGGACAGCGGAAGTTTCGTCATCAACGGCGCGGAACGCGTTATCGTCAGCCAGCTTGTCAGGAGCCCGGGCGTTTACTACAAGGGCGAAAGGGACAAGAACGGCGTAATGCGCTATTCCAACCAGATGATTCCTAACCACGGCGCATGGCTTGAATTCGAGCAGGACGCCAACGGTTTGCTTTGGGTACACGTCGATCGTCAGCGCAAAATCACCGCAACCACGCTTTTAAGGGCTTTGGGTTACGGCACGGACGACCAGATCAACGCCGTATTCGAAGAAAAGATGATTGCCGACACCTGTGAACGCGATCCGCAAGGCTCGCACACCGAAGAAGCAGGCAAAATCGACCTGTTCAGAAGAATGCGTCCCGGCGAAGTTCCCACCCTCGAAGGCGCGAACATTCTCATCAACAATTACTTCTTCGACAATCGTCGTTACGACCTTACGAGAGTCGGCAGGTATAAGTTCAACAAAAAATTGAGCATTGCTTCCCGTATCGAGGGACAAAAAATCACCCGCGACGTCGTAAGCGTTCTCACCGGCGAAATCCTTGCCGAAAAAGGTGAGGTCATCACCGAAGAAAAAGCGAAAGAAATCCAGAACAACGCCGTGAACGAAGTTTACGTCGAAGTTTCCGCTGCCGAAAAAGACGGCGAAAAGAAAACGATTGAATTCAAAGTCATCGGCAACAACACCGTCGACCTTGACGCAATCGTCGACTGCAATCCCGAGGAACTCGGAATTCTGGAAAAGGTTTATTATCCCAACCTCAAAAAACTTCTTGACGAAGTCGAAGGCGACGAAGCGCGCCTTGACGCAATAAGAAACAACGTGAAAGAACTTGTCGTAAGACACCTGACGCTTGAAGACATCGTAGCGGCAATCACTTACAACCAAGGTCTTTCCTATGGTCTCGGCACGACCGACGATATCGACCACTTGTCGAACCGTCGTGTCCGCTCCGTCGGCGAACTTCTGGAACATCAGTTCGGAAAAGGTATGCTCCGTCTTGAAAGAGTTATCAAGGAGCGTATGTCCATCGCCGCAGAAACCGCCGATATGAAACCCTCGACGCTTATCAACACCCGTCCCGTGGCAAGCGCAATCAAGGAATTCTTCGGAAGCTCCCAGTTGTCGCAGTTCATGGAACAGCCCAACCCCATTGCGGAACTCACGCACAAACGTAAAGTTTCCGCTCTCGGCCCCGGCGGTTTGTCAAGGGAAAGAGCCGGCTTCGAAGTCCGTGACGTTCACCACACTCACTACGGTCGTATGTGCCCGGTAGAAACGCCCGAAGGACAGAACATCGGTCTTATCACTTCGCTTGCTTCGTACGCACGCATCAACGAATACGGATTTATCGAATCGCCGTACAGAAAGGTCAAAAAACCCGAAGGCATCGTTACCGACGACGTCACTTATATGGCGGCGGACGAGGAAGATAAGTACGTCATCGCGCAAGCCAGCGAAACGCTTGACGAAAACGGAAAATTCATTCACCAACGCGTTACCTGCCGTATCCGCGAAGATATCCGCGAGGTTGACGTAAGCCGCGTCGACTATATGGACGTATCGCCCAAACAGTTGGTATCCATTGCAACCGCTCTTATTCCGTTCCTTGAAAACGACGATACGAACCGTGCGTTGATGGGATCGAACATGCAGCGTCAGGCAGTGCCTCTGCTTCGTCCCGAAGCGCCGATGATCGCAACCGGCGTCGAACATAAGATCGCATACGACAGCGGCGTGCTTATCATCGCCAAAAACGACGGCGTCGTAAAATACGTCGACGCAGACAAAATCGTCGTGGCTCGTCCCGACGGCGAAGACGATACTTACTACACCTCGAAATTCGTGCGCAGCAACCAAAGCACCTGCATCAACCAGAAACCCATCGTGGTCAGCGGTCAGAAGGTGACGAAGGGTATGATCCTTGCGGACGGTCCTTCAACTCAGAACGGCGAACTCGCGCTTGGCAGAAATATCCTTATAGGTTTTATGAGTTGGGAAGGCTATAACTACGAAGACGCGGTACTTATTTCCGAACAACTCGTACGCGACGACGTTTTCACCTCGATCCACATCGAAGAATACGAAAGCGAAGCCCGCGAAACGAGACTCGGCGAAGAACAAATAACGAGAGATATCCCCAACCTTTCGGAAGAGGCTCTTAAAAACCTGGACGAAGACGGCATCGTCAGAGTCGGCGCGGAAGTCAGAAGCGGCGACATTCTCGTCGGTAAAGTCACCCCGAAGGGCGAAACCGAACTTACGCCCGAAGAAAGACTTCTTCGTGCAATTTTCGGCGATAAAGCAAGAGAAGTGCGCGATACGTCCCTCCGTGTGCCTCACGGCGAAAGCGGTATCGTTGTCGACGTAAAAATCTTCACAAGAAAGAACAGAGACGAGCTTGCTCCCGGCGTCAACAAACAGGTGCGCGTATATATCGCGCAAAAACGTAAGATTTCGGTCGGCGACAAGATGGCGGGCCGTCACGGTAACAAAGGCGTCGTGTCCCGCGTTCTTCCCAAAGAAGACATGCCGTTCATGGCAGACGGTACGCCGCTGCAAATCGTGTTGAACCCGTTGGGCGTTCCTTCCCGTATGAATATCGGTCAGGTTCTTGAAGTTCACTTGGGACTTGTCGCGAAAATGCTTGACTGGAAGATCGCAACCCCCGTATTCGACGGCGCGTCCGAAAACGACATCAAACAACTTTTGCAGGAAAACGGACTTCCCGAAGACGGCAAAATTCAACTTTTCGACGGCCGCACGGGCGAACCTTTTGAAAACCGTGTAACGGTCGGCTACATGTACTACCTTAAACTTGCTCACCTTGTCGACGACAAGATTCACGCAAGAAGCACGGGTCCGTACAGTGTGGTAACGCAGCAGCCTCTTGGCGGCAAGGCGCAATTCGGCGGACAGCGTTTCGGCGAAATGGAAGTCTGGGCGTTGTACGCATACGGCGCGGCGAACATTTTGCAGGAAATCATCACCGTTAAGTCGGACGACGTCGTGGGACGTGTCAAGACTTATGAAAATATCGTGAAGGGCAACAACGTGTCCGAACCGGGTATCCCCGAATCGTTCAAGGTTCTTATCAAAGAATTGCAATCGTTGGCTCTTGACGTCAAAGTTCTTACCGAAGAACATGACGAGGTCAAACTCCGCGACTTCACCGAAGAAGATGCAGACACCGTTGCGTTCAACGCGGATAAGAAAGACGAAGAACTTGCGGAAGTCGACATCGACGACTTGTTCAAGGTTGACAACGTTGACGAAGGCGATCTGTTCGGCGACAATCTGTTCGACGACAGCGACGCTGATTTCGATAACGATATTTTCAAGGATATGGCCGACAACGCGTCGGACGATGTTGAGTAAGGAGGTATCGGCATTATGTATGAATTAAGTTCTTTCGATTCAATGCAAATCGGTATTGCCAGCCCTGAAAAAATCAGGGAATGGTCGTACGGCGAGGTTCTTAAACCCGAAACGATAAATTACAGAACACAAAAACCCGAGCCCGGTGGACTTTTCTGCGAGAAAATCTTCGGGCCCACGAAAGACTGGGAATGCCACTGCGGCAAATATAAACGCATCCGTTACAAGGGCGTCATCTGCGAAAAGTGCGGCGTCGAAGTAACGAAAGCGAAAGTCCGTCGCGAACGTATGGGACATATCGAACTTGCGGCGCCCGTATCGCACATCTGGTATTTCCGCGGCGTTCCTTCGCGTATCAGCCTTATGGCGGATATTTCCCCGAAGGAGCTTGAACAGGTTTTGTACTTCGTATCCCATATCGTTCTCGATCCGGGCGAAGTACCCGAAATCCACAAAAAACAAGTCCTTACCGACCGTGAATATCGCGAACTTTGCGAAAAATACGGCAGCAAGGCTTTCCGCGTCGGAATGGGTGCGGAGGCTATAAAAGAACTTCTTATCGAAATCGACCTCGATAAGGAAAGCAAAATTCTGAAAGACATCGTCGCGAATTCCGTCGGACAAAAAAGACTGCGCGCGGTAAAACGTCTTGAAATCGTGGAAGCGTTCCGCATCAGCGGCAACCGCCCCGAATGGATGATTCTGGACGTTATCCCCGTTCTCCCGCCCGAACTTCGCCCGATGATTCAGTTGGACGGCGGACGTTTCGCAACGAGCGACCTTAACGACCTTTACAGACGCGTTATCAACCGTAACAATCGTCTGAAACATCTGAAAGAACTCGGCGCGCCCGACACCATCATTCACAACGAAAAACGTATGCTCCAAGAAGCCGTCGACGCTCTTATCGATAACGGCAGAAGGGGCAAAGCGGTCACCGGCAGCGGCAACCGCGACCTTAAATCGTTGTCCTCGATGCTGCGCGGTAAACAAGGCCGTTTCCGTCAGAACCTGCTTGGTAAACGTGTCGACTATTCAGGTCGTTCCGTTATCGTCGTAGGGCCGGAACTGAAACTTTATCAGTGCGGTTTGCCCAAAGAAATGGCTGTTGAGTTGTTTAAGCCGTTCGTAATGAACAAACTTGTGGAACGCAACATCTGCCATAACATCAAGAGTGCGAAACGCTTTGTGGAGTCGATGAAACCTCAGGTATGGGACATTCTGGAAGAAGTCATCAAGGATCACCCCGTACTTCTGAACCGTGCTCCGACGCTTCACAGACTTGGTATTCAGGCGTTTGAACCTGTCCTTGTCGAAGGTCGCGCAATCAAACTTCATCCGCTTGCCTGCGGCGCGTTCAACGCCGACTTCGACGGCGACCAGATGGCAGTCCACGTACCTTTGTCGATCGAGGCGCAAGCCGAAGCCAGAATCCTTATGTTGTCCACCAACAACATTCTGAAACTTTCGGACGGTCACCCGATCATCTCTCTTACACAGGATATGGTAATAGGTTCTTATTACCTTACTATCATACGCCCGGGCGCGAAAGGCGAAGGCAAAATATTCAGATCCCCCAACGAGGCGATGACCGCTTACAGAAACGGCGTCATCGACCTTCAAGCAAAAGTCGTAATGCGCGTTGAAAAGGAAATCGACGGCAAAGTGTACAGCAAACGCCTGACCACTTCCATCGGTCGTTGGATTTTCAACGAAATCATTCCGCAGGATTTGCATTTCGTACCGCGCGACACGCCCGAACAAATGCTTGACCTCGAAGTCGAAGGGCTTATCAACGAAAGCAAGGGCATTATCGCTCTTCGCAAGCAGGAACTCAACAAAATCGTCGATAACTGCTTTAAGTACAAGGGCGCAACCGAAACCGCAAAAGTCGCTGACGCTATCAAGAGCCTTGGCTATAAATACTCGACTTTGTCGGGCGTAACGACAAGCGTTTTCGATATGCATATTCCCGAAGGCAAAGAGGCAATCATCAAGAAAGCCGACGACGCAATCGTCAACGTCGAAAAGAACTTCCGTCGCGGTATCATCTCGGAAGACGAACGCTACAACGCGGTTGTCGAAACCTGGAAGAAAGCCACCGACGAAGTCACCGAAGAACTTAAATCCGAAATGGATCCCTTCAACCCCATCTGGATGATGGCGAACTCCGGCGCTCGTGGTAACATGGGACAGATTCGTCAGCTTGCAGGTATGCGCGGACTTGTTTCCGACCCGTCGGGCAGAACGATCGAACTTCCCGTCAAGGCAAACTACCGCGAAGGGCTTTCCGTTCTTGAATACTTCATTTCGTCACACGGCGGACGTAAAGGTCTGGCAGATACCGCTCTTAAAACGGCTGACTCAGGTTATCTTACCCGTCGTCTTGTCGACGTATCGCAGGACGTCATCGTCAACGAGGACGATTGCGGCGACACGAAAGGCGTCGAAGTCACGGCAATTTACGACGGCAAGAACAGACTTGAAACTCTTGCGGAACGTATCGACGGCAGATATACGGTGAAACCCGTCCTGCATCCCGTCACCGGCGAGGTGCTTGTGGAAGCGGATACGATGATCCTTCCCGACAAGGCGCAGGAAATCGACAAAATTCTTACCGACGAATGGATTAAGAACGGCTCCGATCTCAAAAAACTGCCGAAAGTCGCAATCAGAAGCATTCTTTCGTGCAAAACACGCCACGGCGTCTGCGCGAAATGCTACGGCAAGAATATGGCGAGCGGCAACCCCGTAAAACTCGGCGAAGCGGTCGGTATCATCGCGGCGCAATCAATCGGCGAACCGGGCACGCAGCTTACGATGCGTACCTTCCACTCGGGCGGCGTTGCAACGTCGGACGATATTACGCAAGGTCTTCCCCGTGTCGAAGAATTGTTTGAAGCGCGTCGTCCCAAGGGACAGGCGGTCATCGCGGAAAACAGCGGCGTCGTAACCCGCACCAACAACGACCGTGAAATCATCGTTACGAGCGCTGACGGCGAAACCAAATCGTACGCGATTCCTTACGGCGCGAAACTCAAAGTCGATAACGGCAGCAAGGTGGAACCGGGCGATCCGTTCACCCAAGGTTCAATCAACCTGCAAGATATGCTCCGCGCACGCGGCGTAAAAGGCGTTCAGGATTACGTAACGAAAGAAGTCCAGTCGGCGTACAGAAACTCCGGCGTCGATATCAACGATAAACATATCGAAGTCATCGTCCGCCAGATGCTCAGAAAGGTCAAGATCGAGTCGCAGGGCAGCACCGATATGCTCCCTGGCACGCTCGTCGACATCTTTGAGTACGAAGACGCCAACCAAAAAACCCTTGAAAACGGCGGAGAACCCGCAAAGGCAAAACGTACGTTGCTCGGTATCACGAAAGCCGCTCTCGCGACGGAATCCTTCCTGTCGGCGGCATCGTTCCAGGAAACCGCACGCGTACTTACCGACGCCGCAATCAAAAACAAAATCGATCCGTTGCTCGGTCTGAAAGAAAACGTTATCATAGGTAAACTTATCCCCGCCGGCACCGGTATGAAGATTTACAAAAACATCACCACCGCTCCCGTTGTGGATCATCCCGAAAAGCCGATTACCTGCACTTTCGAAGATAAGGAATTCGACGACACCCTCGGCGATTACGACAACGAATAACAAATACACGGCGGTCACATCGGAAGAATATCCTTTTTGACCGCTGATTTTTTGGAGATACTATGAAAAGACTGTTTACATCAGAAAGTGTTACCGAAGGGCATCCCGATAAGGTTTGCGACCAGATCGCGGACGCTATCCTTGACGATATTCTTGCAAAAGATCCCGGGGCTCACGTTGCGTGCGAAGTTTGCGCGACGACGGGCGTCGTGTTCGTAATGGGCGAAATCACGGCGGATTGCTATTCCGACATCTCGAAAATCGCGCGCGACGTCATCAAAGACGTCGGTTACGACAGCAGTGATTTAGGATTTGACTACAACACCTGCTCGGTTCTCACCGCGATTAACGAGCAATCGCCCGACATCGCAATGGGCGTCAACGACGCGCAGGAATTCGACGGCGATATTATTGACAAAACCGGCGCGGGGGATCAGGGTATGATGTTCGGTTTCGCCTGCGACGAAACGGAAGACCTTATGCCGATGCCCATCGTGCTGTCGCACGCGCTCACCAAAAAACTCACGGCGGTGAGAAAAGACGGCACTCTTTCGTATTTGCGTCCCGACGGGAAATCACAGGTTACCGTCGAATATGACGACGGCGTTGTGAAACGCGTCGATACGGTTGTCATTTCCGCACAGCACAACCCCGACGTAACGCAGGAACAAATAAGAAAAGATATTATCGAAAAGGTCATAAAAACCACAATCCCCGAAAACCTTATCGACGACGATACAAAGATTTTCGTCAACCCCACGGGCAGGTTCGTTATCGGCGGACCGCACGGCGACAGCGGGCTTACGGGACGTAAAATCATCGTTGATACGTACGGCGGATATTGCCCGCACGGCGGCGGCGCACTTTCAGGAAAAGATCCCACGAAAGTTGACAGAAGCGCACTTTACATGGCAAGATACGTCTGTAAAAACGTCGTTGCGGCAAAACTTGCAAAAAAATGCGAAATCGAGGTTGCCTATGCAATCGGTCGCGCACGCCCCGTTTCGGTGTCCTTGAACACGTTCGGCACGGGCGTAGTGTCCGACGAAATTCTGACAAAAGCGGTGCTGAAAGTGTTTGACTTCCGCCCGCTTGCAATCATCAACAACCTTGACTTACGCAAACCCGTTTACAGAAAGGTTGCCAACTACGGCCATCTCGGAAGAAACGACGTTACTTGGGAAAAGACCGACAAAACGGAGGAACTTAAAAAAGCGGTAGCGGAGATTAAGTAATGATTATCTCGGGCGACGTCGAAAAAATTATTTTCAGAAACGAAGACAACGGTTATACTGTCGTCGATTTAAGAAGCAGCGGTGATTACGTCACCGCTGTCGGCGTTTTTCCGGAAATTTACGAAGGTATGCGGCTGGAACTTACCGGCGACTATAAGTACCACACAAGACACGGCTTGCAGTTTCTTGCGGAAAGCGTGAAAGTTGTCGAGCCCGACGGCGCGGCGGCAATCGAAAAGTTTCTGAAAAGCGGAATTTTTAAGGGCGTCGGCGAAGTTACCGCAAAGAATATCGTGGAGCGTTTCGGCGAGCGCACCCTCGACGTGATGAAAACAAGCCCCGAAAAACTTGCCGAAGTGAAAGGAATCAGCGCGAAAAAGGCGGCGGAAATATGCGCCACCCTTCGCGAGCACGGCGAAATGCAGGATACGCTTGTATATCTTCAACGCTTCGACGTGTCCTTAAACCTTGCGCTTAAAATCTATAAAACGTACGGCGCGCGCACCGAAGAAGTCATAAAAACCAATCCGTATCAACTTATTTCCGACGTGGAACGCGTCGGGTTTCAGACCGCCGACAAAATCGCACAGGAAGTCGGAATCACGAAAGACAGCGATTTCAGAATTCGGGCGGGCATAATTTATACTCTTAAAGAAGCGTCGAACAAGAGCGGGCACACCGCGCTTCCCGACGATATACTCAAAAAAGAACTTTTATCCCTTCTGGGATTTGACGAAACTTATCTTGAAAAGGTGGAGTGCAATATCGAAGACCTTATTTTCCTGGCGGAAATCAAAGACTACGTCGTCGATAACGCGCGCTTTTATATGCTTTACAAAAGCTACCTTACCGAAAAAACGATTGCAAGACGACTTGCGCTTTTGGAAGCGGCGCACGGCGGCATCGAAGTGGATTTTTCGGAACAAATCGATAAGTTTGAAGAAATGAGCGGCATAAAACTGCACGAAAAGCAGCGCGAAGCCGTGTCGAACAGCCTTAATTCCGGCGTGCACGTCATAACGGGCGGCCCCGGCACGGGCAAAACCACGATAATAAAGTGCATTCTGCACATTCTCAAATTTTTGAAGCTGTCCTATCAGCTGTGCGCGCCAACGGGACGCGCGGCGAAACGTATGGGCGAGGCGACGGGTGAAGAAGCGAAAACCATTCACCGCCTTCTTGACCTCGATTTCAAGGACGGCAAAGGCTATTTCACTTACAACGAAAACACGAAAATCCCCGTGGACGTCGTCATCGTCGACGAAGTGAGTATGGTTGACGAATACGTCTTTTCAAGCCTTGTCAAGGCGTTGCAGGACGGCGCGACGCTCATACTCGTGGGCGACAAGGATCAGCTTGCGTCGGTGGGCGCGGGCAACGTTCTTGCGGACGTAATCGCGTCGGGACTTTTCAAAATAACGTATCTTGACAAAATCTACCGTCAGTCCGACGGCAGTATGATTATCGAAAACGCGCACCTTATAAATCACGGCAAAATGCCTGTGCTCGACAACCGCGCAAAAGACTTTTTCTTTGTCGACAAGTCCGACCCGACCGAAGTCAAAGCCGAGGTCGAAGCGCTTGTCACGACAAGACTGCCGAAGTATCTGAAATGCGAGCAGACCGACGTGCAGGTACTGTGTCCGATGAAAAAAGGCGTTGCGGGCGTCATCAGCTTAAACGCCGCGATAAGGGACAGCCTTAACCCGAAAAAGGATTCTGCCGACGACATAAAATGCGGCGAATACACCTTCCGCGAAGGTGATAAAATAATGCAGACCGTCAATAATTACGAGCAGGAATGGTTTGAAGAAGTTGACGGAAGAATTAAACGAGGGGCAGGCGTTTTCAACGGCGATACGGGCTTTATCGAAAGTATTGACCGACAAAATATGAAGTTTAACGTGCGTTTTGATGATAATAAAGTGTCCGAATATTCATTAAGCGATATTGACCAGATTATCCCGGCATACGCCGTTTCGGTGCATAAATCGCAGGGAAGCGAGTTCAAGGCGGTGGTTGTCGCGCTCTCGCAGGGGAACTATTTCATAATGACCAGAAACCTTTTGTACACCGCCGTAACCCGCGCGAAAGACCTGTGCGTCATCGTGGGCGCGGAAGACGTCGTAAAGCGTATGGTCAGGAACAATTACACCGCGAAACGTTATACGTTGCTCACAAGATTTCTGACGGAGGCGTACGGTGAATACGACTAAGATGAAGGAGTTTTTCAAAAAACTTTCCGATAAGTTTCTGGATTTGCTGTATCCCGAAGGGCTGACCTGCGTCAACTGCGGCGACGAACTTCAACACGAAACAAGGCTGAATCTTTGCGGAAAATGTTACTTAAACCTTATCGAAAACGACGGGCATCGCTGCAAAATCTGTGGCATAAGAATGAAAAACGAGGCGGACTACTGCGACAACTGCACCCGCTTCGATAAATACTTCGATATGAATCGTTCGCCGTTCATTTACGAAAAAACGGCAAGCGACCTTGTCAAAAAACTTAAATTCGGCAACAAACTTTATATTGCGAAAGAACTTGCGAAAGCGATGGCTGACGAATATTTTACGGGCGGTTTTAATTGCGACTTCATTTTGTACGTCCCGATGACCGAAAAGGAAGAAAAGGAAAGGGGCTACAATCAGTCGGAACTTCTTGCAAAAGAGGTCGGACTTCGCACCGGGCTTTCGGTTTTCGACAATCTCAAAAAGGTTAAAGAAACTGACAGACAGAAGAAACTGACCGCAAAAGAGCGTCGTGAAAACCTGAAAGGAGTTTTCGACGTTGTCCGCGTCGACGAAATCAAGGGCAAAAACGTCCTTGTCATCGACGACGTTTACACGACGGGCGCGACGATAAACGAATGCGCGAGAGTACTAAAACGCGCGGGTGCACGCAAGGTTTATTCGATAACGGCGGCGCAAACCGCATTCAAACCCGACAGCGAAAAAGGCGAAATCGCCGAAGATAACGCCAACGCTTTACACAAAAACTAATTTAGTGTATTATATTAAAAAGTCATTTTTTGCGCGCACGCGCACAAGGAGATTAAATGAGTATTTTCAGCACGCTTTTTGACGAGAACGAAAGAAACGTCAGAAAACTGAAAAAGATTGCCGACAAGGTTGAAGAATTGTCGGAAAAATTTAAGGCTATGTCCGACGAAGAGCTGCAAGCGATTACGCCGGCATTGAAAGAAAGATACAATAACGGCGAAAAGCTGGACGCACTTCTGCCCGAAGCGTTTGCGGCGGTAAGAGAGGCGTCGACGAGGGTTACCGGGCTTCGTCATTATTACGTGCAGCTTCTGGGCGGCATCACCTTGCATCAGGGACGCATCGCAGAAATGAAGACGGGCGAAGGAAAAACGCTTGTCGAAACGCTGCCGGCATATCTCAACGCGCTTACGGGGAACGGCGTACACGTCGTTACCGTCAACGATTACCTTGCAAAGCGCGACGCCGAGTGGATGGGAAAGATTTACAGGTTCCTCGGAATGAGCGTCGGCGTCATTTTGCACGATATGAAGACGGAAGACAAAAAAGCCGCCTATAACGCCGATATTACTTACGGCACGAACAACGAATTCGGCTTCGATTACCTTCGCGACAACATGGCTGTCACAAAAGAAGACCGCGTACAGCGCGGACACGCCTTTGCAATCGTGGACGAAGTGGACAGCATACTCATCGACGAAGCGCGCACGCCCCTTATCATTTCGGGACGCGGCGATAAATCCAGCGATATGTATATCCGCGCAAACCGTTTCGCAAGGACGTTGAAAGAAGGCGAAGATTACACCCACGAAGAAAAGGAAAAGACGGTCAATCTCACCGACGAAGGCGTCGCGAAAGCCGAGAAATTCTTTGGGGTGCAAAACCTTACCGACCTTGACAACACCGCGCTTAACCACTATATCAATCAGGCGATGAAAGCCAACGTCATAATGAAAAAGGACGTCGATTACATCGTACAGGACGGACAGGTGCTTATCGTCGACGAATTCACCGGCCGCGTTATGACGGGACGTCGTTTCAGCGACGGGCTGCATCAGGCGATCGAAGCGAAAGAAAACGTAAGGGTACAAAGCGAAAACCGCACTCTTGCGACGATTACCCTTCAAAACTACTTCCGCCTTTACAAAAAACTGTCGGGTATGACGGGTACGGCGAAGACGGAAGAAGAAGAATTCCAGAACATTTACAACCTTGACGTCGTGGTTATCCCCACCAATCTTCCGATGATAAGAATCGACGAAAACGACCAGATTTATACGAAAAAATCGGGCAAAATCGACGCGATTATCAAGGATATCAAAGATTGTGCGGAACGTCGTCAGCCGGTGCTTGTCGGCACGGTTTCCGTCGAAAAATCGGAACTTTTGTCAAAAATTCTGCACAGAGAACGCATTTTCCACAACGTATTGAATGCGAAAAACCATAAGATGGAAGCGGATATCGTCGCGCAGGCGGGCAGAATCGGCGCGGTTACCATCGCCACGAACATGGCAGGCCGAGGCACCGATATTATGCTGGGCGGAAATCCCGAATATCTTGCCAAACAACGCCTTGAAAAAGAAGGATACAGCACCGAAGATATCGAAATCGCAACGTCGTTTGTGAAACTCGACGACGAAAACCTTATTAAACTTCGCGACGAATACCAAAGATATTATAAGTCATACAAAGAAACTTGCGACAAGGAAAAGGAAGAAGTCATCGAGGCGGGCGGTCTTCGCATAATCGGCACGGAACGCCACGAAAGCCGCCGTATCGACAATCAGTTGCGCGGTCGAAGCGGACGCCAAGGCGACAAAGGCAGCTCGATTTTCTATATTTCCCTTGAAGACGACATTGCAAGGATTTTCGGCGGCGATAAGCTGAAACGCATCACCGAAATGATGAACGTCGACGACGATATGGCGATTTCGAACAGTGTCATCAGCAAGCAGATCGAACGCGCTCAGCGCATGGTCGAAAGCCGCAACTTCTCAATCAGAAAGAGCGTGCTGAGTTACGACGACGTCATGAATAAACAGCGCGAAATCATTTACGAAGAACGCAACAAGGTTCTGGACGGCGTTGACGTACACGCGCAGGTCATCGATATGATCGAGCCTGTCGCAAGGGAAATCGTCGGGTTCTATTACGACGACGAAAAGCCCGTTGAAGAGTGGGATCTCGAAGCATTCAACCGCGCGCTCGAACAAAGACTTTTCCCCGAAGGTACCGCGTTTATCACGGCGGAAAAAGCCAAAAAACTCAGCCGCGAAGGGCTTGTCGAAGAAGTTGCCGCGAAAGCGAAAGACCTCCTTGAAGAAAAGGTCAAGTATTGCGAATCGGTCGGCCTTGATTTCCACGACCTTGAAAGGTTTGTGCTTTTACGAAACGTTGACAGCAAGTGGATGGACCATATCGACGCAATGTCGAGTCTCAGGGAAGGTATCGGACTTCGCGGATACGGTCAGCACAATCCCGTGCAGGAATATCAGAAAGAAGGCTTTGAAATGTTTGACGAAATGATCGACAACATTCGTCGCGACACGGCGATTACCCTTATGAAAGTCACCGTGGAAAGAAGCGAGGACGGCGAAGTTAAGCAGGGCGTCGAGCGAGTCAACAACAAGGCGAAACCCGTGAAGAGCGCAGGCAAGGTCGGCAGAAACGATCCGTGTCCGTGCGGCTCGGGCAAAAAATACAAGAACTGCTGCGGAAGAAACCAGAATAATTAACGACTATGGTAGATTTTTTCAATCAGAAAAATAAAATAAAGGAATTTGACGAAACCCTTAAAATGGTTGCGGATGCTTTCGATTTGGACAGTCTGAAAGCCCGCGTCGACGTCCTTACGAAAGAACAGCACTCGGACGGTTTCTGGGATAACATGGCGCACGCGGGAGAAGTCAACCGCGAGCTGAAAATGCTGGAAACAAAAATCCAGAAATTTGAAAAAGTAAGGGCGGAAGTCGAGGATGTAAAAGTCCTTATCGAGCTTGCCGAAGAAGCCGACGACGAAAGCGAAGTCGAAAGCGTAAATGCCGAAATCGCGGGTTTAACCGACAAAATCGAGCATTTAAGGCTTGACGCGCTTTTAAAAGGCAAATACGACTCGCTCAACGCAATCATTACTTTGCATGCGGGCGCAGGCGGTACGGAAGCGCAGGATTGGGTGCAGATGCTGTATCGCATGTATTCGAGATATATCGAAAGAAAGGGTTATCAGATGAAAGTCCTTGACCTCTTAGAAGGCGACGAAGCGGGCATAAAAAGCGTAACGTTCACGGCGGAAGGCGACAATGCGTACGGATATCTGAAAGCCGAAAAAGGCATACACCGTCTTGTCAGAATTTCCCCGTTCGATTCGCAGTCGCGCCGACACACGTCGTTCGCATCGGTCGAAGTAATGCCCGAAATCATCAACGACGAAGAAATCGAAATTCGCCAGGAAGACCTGAAAGTCGATACCTATCGTTCGGGCGGCGCGGGCGGTCAGCACGTCAACAAAACCGAAAGCGCGGTGCGTATCACGCATATCCCGACGGGCATTATCGTTGCTTGTCAGAACGAGCGCAGCCAGATTCAGAACCGCGAAGTCTGCATGCGTATGCTGAAATCGAAACTCATTGAAAAACGCGAAGAAGAACAAATGGCGGAAGCCAATTCCATAAAAGGCGACCTTAAAAAAATCGAAT
>OHIY01000759.1_pt1 | contig 15644 bp, 12 predicted proteins | sample 1568351 | NCBI WGS metagenome assembly OHIY01 (sample SAMEA3879547, study PRJEB24766) | human gut metagenome | biome: human-associated habitat; feature: feces | place: USA | collected 1985/1987 | reverse complement strand
ACACAGAGCGTGCACAAATCCGCCCAAAATGCTTGACAGGACGGGCGCAGGATAGTAAAATCAAGAAGATAATTGAACTATCTCAAACCAAAGATGAAAAAGATTCACAGAGGATCGAGCGTCTCCGAACCAGATCAGACCGGAAGGAGGCATTGGGAATGACGCTGTTTTCTTATGAGATTTTCGACGCAGTTGCACGGCAGGGCAGCTTTAACAAGGCGGCTCAACAGCTGCATCTGACCCCCTCAGCCATCAGCCACGCCATCGCCGTGATGGAGGCCGAGCTGGGCTTCACCTTATTCAATCGCGGCAAAAACGGCGTTACCATGACCAGCTACGGCGCATCGCTGTACCCCTCCATCCGTGCGGTGCTGAACAGCGACGAGGCCCTGCAGCAGAGCATTGCCCGCCTGAACGGCCTGGAAAAGGGCAAGGTCAAGCTGGGTGCCTTCAACTCGATCTGCTCCGGGCTGCTGCCCAGCATCCTCCAGGGCTTTATGGCCCACTACCCCCAGATCGAAGTCGAAGTCTATCAGGGCACCTACGACGATGTCAAGGAGTGGCTGCGCACCGGTCAGGTGGACATTGCCTTCCTCTCCAACAACTGCCGGGAGGAGTTTGTTCTGACCGAGCTGTTCCACGAGCCGCTGCTCTGCATCACCCCCATGGACTGGCCCGAGCCGCCCAACGGCGTGATGACCCCCGCCCTGATGAACGGGCAGAACTTTGTGGTGCAGTGGGATGCCACCGACGCGGAGATGCGTCAGTTCCTCAAGAAGTATTCCCTCTCAACGGAGCGCCGCTGCCATGTCATCGACGACCAGTCGAACATTGCCATGGTCGAGGCAGGCCTGGGTATTTCCATCATGCCCCGGATGCTGCTGCGCAACTGCACAGCAGCGGTCAAGATCTACCCCATCGAGCCCGAAGAGGACCGCGTGGTGGGTCTGGCCGTCCAGCGTCCCACCGCCATGGCTCCCGCCGTGGAGCAGATGTTCCACCACATCGTGGAGTGCTGCAAGGATCTGGACTGAACAACAGTGTAACATAACGGGCCGGTGTGCGCAACACCGGCCCGTTTTTTGCCGCCCGGAAAACTTTGGATTGTATCCCCGCCCTGGATACGGTATACTAAGAAAAAATCCATTCTGGTTTTTGAGGGGAAAAATTATGGATCGAAGAAGTTTTTGCAAGGTGCTGGGGTTTGCGGCCGGCAGCACTCTGCTGCCCGGGCTGATGGTCCAGGCCGCCGGGCAGGGCTCCGTGGGCCATGCAGTGCCGGATGGCCGTTACACCATCGGCATCCGCAGCGACCTGAGCGGCTGTGACCTGACCCACGCGTTCTATTACTCCGACAGCTTTTTCACCCACCCGGCCACCCAATATGACCACCAGCTGGCGCTGGCAACGCTGGGTCTGGTCTGTGCTGCGGCCAACACCGTGGCCAGCGATGCGGAATACTGGGTCAACGGCTCTGTGGGGCGGGAAGCCCACATTGCCGCCGCCTACGAGGCCCTGGGCTTTGAGGACGCGCTGTTCTACAATTACGATCTCGACACCGGCCGGGCCGGGGACTTTGTGGGCTACTCGCTGGCCCGCAAGACCCTGACCCTGAACGGCCAGCGTACCACCCTTGTGGCGCTTGTCCTGCGGGGCGGCGGCTACGGCGGCGAGTGGGCCAGCAACTTCCACACAGGTGATACCAGCGCGCACACCGGCTTTGTCACGCCTGTGGCGGCGGTGTTTGCGTCCCTCAAGGCCTATCTGGCCCGGGCAGGGCAGGGCGGTGCCTTCAAGCTCTGGCTGGGCGGCTACAGCCGCGGTTCCATCATTGCAAATCTGTTGGCGGCAAAGATCGCCCGGGAGTTGCCCCAGCTGGGGCGGGAGAACATCTATGCCTACGGCTTTGCGGTGCCTGCGGCCCTGACTGCCGCCGACCGACCTGACCTGCAGCAGGATTTCGATGCCAATCACGCCCCGGACGGCACCCTGCTGGAAAACTGGCCCGAGAGCAACATCTTCAGCATCATTTCCAGCGGCGACGCGGTGGCCCGGGTGCTGCCCGCTGCCTGGGGCTACCACCGCAACGGCTGTGACCGCTTTCTGCCCGCCACCCGGAATGCCGAAGAGCTGGCCGACCTGGACGCACTGGGGGCGGAATTCGGCCCCACGCCGCTGGTGATCAGCAGTCTTGCCACCGCCGAGGACACCAGTGCCCTCATCGACATCGTGGCCAGGTTCTGCGTTTCCCGGGAAAATTTCCACCAGAAATACGAAGCCGCCATCATGGACATGATCCAGTGTGCCTTTATCCGCTCCGAAAAAGAGGTGGTCGATGGCTACATCCTCAGCGACGGTGAGATCGTGGAGCGGCTGCAGAGCCTTTCCCACATGAAAGAGATCAATTACTGGCAGATCGTGGGCAGCGTCTGGGCCGCCTCCACCATGAGCCGCCCCATCCTTGAGCGGTACGGCCAGAACGTGCCCCTGCTGGCCCGGCAGATCCTTATCCCGGTGCTGGCGGTCGGCCTGTGCTACGGCATCGAGACCGATGTGGTGCAGATGGTGGCCCAGTACATCATCCGCCTGCTCACCGCCCGGGGCGAGCTGGACAGCGTTCTGCGCGCGGCGTTCTGCCACCACCCGGAAAACTACATTTCCCTGATGGAATACTACACCCCCGAGGAGCACGGTATGGAGCCCTTTACCCGAAAGTGATTCACTTTTCTTCATCTTCCGCCTGAAATCTCTCCACCGGTGAAACGCCTGCGATTCGTTGAAATCCTGTTTTCTCTATGTTACACTTGGTTTTATCAACTGGAAAAGAGGAAAAAAACATGGAAACTCAACACAAGCGCAGTGCGTTTTCCGGCAAACTCGGATTCGTGCTGTCCGCCGCCGGTGCGTCGGTCGGATTGGGAAACATCTGGCGCTTCCCGTATCTGGCCGCAAAATACGGCGGCGGCATTTTTCTGCTCGTCTACATCCTGCTGGCTGTCACCTTTGGCTACACCATGATCATTGCCGAAACGGCGCTGGGCCGGATGACCCGCAAAAGCCCGGTGGGCGCTTACAGCCATTTTGGCAAGGGGAAGGGGCTGGCCTTCGGCGGCTGGATCAACGCCGTCATCCCCATCCTGATCGTTCCCTATTATTCGGTCATCGGCGGATGGGTCATCCACTATCTGGCCCAGTATCTCACCGGCCACGGCAGCGCACTGGCATCGGACGGGTATTTCTCCGGCTTCATCTCCAACGGTCTGCTGGCCGAGATCGCGTTCCTGCTGTTCACCTTTATCACGCTGGGCATCATCTTTGCGGGTGTGCGCAACGGCGTGGAGCGCGTTTCCAAGGTGATGATGCCGGTGCTGGTGGTGCTCTCGGTGGTCATTGCCGTCTACTCGGTCACACGGCCCGGCGCACTGGCGGGCGTAAAGTATTTTCTGGTGCCCAACCCGGCCAACTTCTCGTGGATGACCGTGGTTTCCGCCATGGGCCAGATGTTCTACTCCCTCTCCATTGCCATGGGCATCCTGGTGACTTTTGGCTCCTACATGAAAAAGAACGTGTCCATTGAGCAGTCCACGGAAAATGTGGAGATCTTCGACACCGCCATTGCCATCATGGCGGGCCTGATGATCATTCCCGCCGTGTTCGCTTTTTCGGGCGGCGACCCTGACACCCTGCAGGCGGGCCCGGCCCTGATGTTCATTACCATCCCCAAGGTCTTTGCCAGCATGGGCATGGGCACTGCCGTAGGCGTGCTCTTCTTTGTGCTGGTGCTGTTCGCGGCCCTCACCAGCTCCATTGCCCTGACCGAGAGCGCCGTTTCCACCTTTGAGGACGAGCTGGGCTGGGACCGCACCCGCTCCACCATCCTCATCGGCTGCATTATGATCACACTGGGCAGCCTTTCCGCGCTGGGCTACGGCCCCCTTGCCAGTGTGACCGTGTTCGGGATGCAGTTCCTCGATTTCTTCGACTTCCTGACCAACTCGGTGATGATGCCCATTGCGGCCATTGCCACCTGCCTGCTGGTCTCCCGGATCGTCGGTGTGGAAAAGATCGAGGAAGAGGTCACACGGGAAGGTCAGCCCTTCCGCCGCAAACCGGTGTTCAACTTTATGCTCCGGTATCTCTGCCCCATCTTCGCGGCTATCATCCTGGCCAGCTCGGTCGCCAACGCACTGGGCTGGATCGCAATGTGACCCTGTTTTCTGCACGCAAAAAGCCCCCGGCCTGTATCCTCACAGGCCGGGGGCTTTTCGATCATTCCTTTTCAAACACAAGGAAGCGGAACGCGATGTCCGTGGTCAGCTCGGGCAGGGCGGCCAGGCGGGCCGCGCCATCCCGTGGCGTTTTCCAGTAATAGGGGGTCATGGCGAACAGCGCCTCCAGCTGCCCGGCAGGCACCGTGATGCTGCCCGAGACTTCCCGCTCCCCAATGGGACGGAAGCCCTCATAGGCCACCTCCTGCACCGGATTTTTATAGGGCGTGTCGTAGAGGACAGCCTTCATCTGGTAGAGGTGCTCTGCACCGGGCACAACATAGATCATCCGTCCACCCGGGCGCAGCACACGCCGGAACTCTTCCTGCGCAAAGGGCGAGAAGCAGTTGAGCAGCAGGTCGGCCCATCCGGTGCGGACAGGCTGGGCAAAACTGGATGCCACCGCGTATTTTGCGGCAGGCAGTGCCTTTGCAGCCAGACGCACCGCAGGCTTTGCGATATCAAAACCCGCCAGCTGCACCGGCCTGCCCGCCTGCGCAAAGGCCTGTGCAATGCAACGGTCGTACCAGCCCTCGCCGCAGCCCGCATCCAGCAGGTGGAGCGGTGCATCTGCCCCGGCGGAAGCGCCGTACGCAAGGCACAGTTCCCCCAGCGCCCGGCCGAAGATGCCGTAATACCCGGCGTTCAGGAAAGCACGGCGGGCGGCGACCATCTCTTTGCTGTCGCCCGGGGCCTTGGTGCGCATACTCTGCACCGGCAGCAGGTGCCAATACCCCTCTTTCGCCCGGTCAAAGCAGTGGTTCCTGCCGCATTTCAGGGCAGTGTCCCCGGTCAGGGGTTCGCCGCAGAGCGGGCACTGCCAGGGGGCAAACGGCTCAGGTTTCATCGGTGTGATCCTCAATGGGTGCGGTGGCACCGCCGTGGGCGGTCATATACTCTTCAAAGTTGGTGAACTTCTGCTGGGGCGGGCGGCGGCTGATCAGCATCAGGCCCGGGTCCTCGTCCCGTGCGGGGGCGGCGTTCCGGCTGCGGCTGCGGGGTGCCTCGCTTTTGGAGGGGCGGGCCGGGCGGCTGCTCTGCACTGCATTGCGGCTGCCCTGCTGGCTCTGGCTGTTCTGGGCCGGGCGGGCATTGCGGCTGTTCCGTTCTGCCCGCTGCTCGGTGCGCGGATCATTGCGGTCGATGCGCTGCTCGGCACGGGCAGGCTGACCGCCGCGCTGACGCTGGCCGTTCTGGGCCGGAGCAGTCTGCTTTGCGGCAGGCTGCGCAGCCGGAGCCTTTTTGACCGGGCGCAGAGGAGTAGCCTCCGGGGCGCTCACAAAGTGGGGGTCGAATTTGGGCTGGGCGTTGCTGCCGCGGTTGGCCGGCTGCTGGGCATTGCCCTCGCGGCGGGTGCGGCTGTTATTGGAGCGGCGGTTCTCACTGCGGCCGCCGGAAGTGCGCTTCTGGTTTTCCTCCATGGATGTTCCTTCTTTCGGTTCGGTATTCTTGGGGCTGGGCTGTTTTGCAGCCGCTTTTTCCTTCTTGGGGGCAGCGGGCTTTTCGGCCTTGGCTGCCTTTTCTGCTTTGGCGGGCTGCTCCGCCTTCACAGGCTTTTCCGGCTGCTCTGCTTCCGCCTTGGGCTTTTTGCCCCGCACCGGGGGCGCAGCCTTGACAGGGGCAGGCACGCCGTCCCAGGGATGGCCGGAGACAACCGGGATCTGGCGGCGGTTCAGCTTTTCGATCCCGGCCAGATATTCCTTTTCCTCCGGGGCGCAGAAGCTGACGGCAGTGCCGTCGGCACCGGCACGGGCCGTGCGGCCAATGCGGTGGACGTAGGTCTCGGGCACCTCGGGCAGGTCGTAGTTGAACACATGAGACAGCTCGCTGATGTCAATGCCGCGGGCGGCGATATCGGTCGCCACCAGCACCCGGGTCTTGCCCGCCTTGAAATCCTCCAGCGCCGTCACGCGGGCGGTCTGGCTCTTGTTGCCGTGGATGGCGGCGGCGGGGATGCCCTGCTTGTTCAGGTCTTTTGCGATCTTATCGGCTCCGTGCTTGGTGCGGCTGAACACCAGCGCGTTCACCACCTCAGGCTTCAGGTTTTTGATGAGCCAGGGCAGCAGGAACTTCTTGTTGCCCTTCTCCACAAAATACAGGCTCTGCTGGATGCGGTCCACCGTGCTGGACACCGGGTCTACCTTGACAAAGGCCGGGTCGTGCAGGATGCCTGCGGCCAGCTGCTCGATCTCCTTGGGCATGGTGGCGCTGAACATCAGGTTCTGGCGCTGCCTGGGCAGCTTGGCGATCACCTTTTTCACATCGTGGACAAAGCCCATATCCAGCATCCGGTCGGCTTCGTCCAGAACAAAGATCTCAATGTTGGAGAGGTCCAGCAGCCCCTGCCCCACCAGGTCGTTCAAGCGGCCCGGGCAGGCAATGAGGATGTCCACACCCTTTTTCAGGGCTGCGACCTGCGGAGCCTGACCCACACCGCCAAAGATGACGGTGCTGCGCAGGGTCAGATACTTGCCGTAGGCCTCAAAGCTCTCGCCGATCTGCAAAGCCAGCTCCCGGGTAGGAGTCAGGATCAGGGCGCGGATGGCACCCTTTTTGCGGGGCGCGCTGGCAGTCAGGCGGTCGAGCATGGGCAGCGCAAAGGCAGCCGTCTTGCCGGTACCCGTCTGGGCGCAGCCCATCAAGTCCCTCCCGGCCAGCACCGGCGGAATGGCCGCTGCCTGAATGGGCGAGGGGGATTCATAGCCCGCCTGTGCCACAGCACGCAGCACAGGCGCGGAAAGATTCAGTTCGTTAAATGTCATTCTTCACCTAAAATGTTTCTGCATTCCATATAATAGCGCTTTTCCTCTGCGTGCCCCATGCTGAAGGTCTTGCGGGGCAGCACACCGCCCATAACAATGCCCTTGAACAGGTCGCTTTTCTCAAAGGGCGGCATCAGGAAAGCCACACCCCCCTGCCTGCACAGGGCGCGGACAGCGGGCTCATCGTGGACATAATCCACCCGGGCCTCGATGTGGCGGGCCATGAAATACTCAATGAATGCGTCAATGGTGCCCACGGTCAGCGGGGCAACGGGATGTTCAAAGCTGAGCACATTGGCCACATGGGGGCCTGCCAGCGTAAAGGACTGCTGTTTTGCATCGCCGAAGCAGATGCCTGCCGCGTGGGAATCGCTCCACGCGATGAGGGCCAGCAGCACGGCACCGCAGTCCACATTGAAAAGGACACGGTGGATGGGCTCGATCTCAATGGCCGGAGAGTGGACATTGCAGACCTCAGCCAGGCACCAGCGGGCCGGGTGGGTCAGCTGCTGCTCCGGGGTCAGGGTCTTTTTCAGCTCCTCCCAGCAGGCCTTGGCGGAAGCCAGCGAATGGTTGCCGTCGCCCACGGCCAGCGTCAGGGGCGCGCCGCCCTTTGCCTGGGGATACCGTGCATCAAAGGCCTCCTGGCTGCCCAGAGCATTCAGGGCGCTGTCGATCTGTGCCAGCAGGGCGGGATCTTCCACTGCCCAGCCGGCAATGTGGCCGCCGTTCAGCATCAGGTCGCCCTCGTAGACCTTGCGCAGCTGCTCCTTCTTCTCGCCGATGGGCTCGATGAGGGTGCAGCCGGGGTCATCGGCCAGCATCATAATATGGGGCGTTTCCAGCCTTGCCCCCCGGCGCACCGCCATGCGGGGCGGGATACGGCTTTCCACGGTGTGCTCACTGGGGCGGATGGCAGGCACTGCACCCTCGGCATAGCTGTATGCCTCCAGGTCGATCCTGCCCACAAGGCCCTGCCGCACCCGGCCGCTCTGCTCGGTGCGCTCCACATAAATGAAGCCGTCCACCGCGCGGGTCAGCACGTTCCGGGTGTAATCGTCCATGGCCGCATGGATAGCGCTGATCCTTGCATCCACGTCATCCTCTTCCAGATAGACCTCCGGCAGGATCAGGTCCAGTGTGCTGGGGCCGCCTGCGGCGGCCTGCGCAGCCTTTTCCCAATAGGAGCGGTCACTGGTGAACTGATCGCAGGCCACACAGCCCCACTGCCCCACCGGGATCTGTTCCGACGGCAGCAGGATGTGCGCCGGGGAAAAACAGGGTGTTTTGTTCATAATACTTCCCTCCCTCTCACAAAAACGCAGGGATCACTCAAAATAGCTGGCGGCATCGTCCCGGATGACCACATGCTCCACACCTGCCTCGGTCAGGGAGAGGGTCAGCTCCTCCCGGGCCGCTGCATCCAGCGTAGAGGAGGACGGGACCTTCACCAGCAGGTTCTTCACGCCCAGCTGGGCCGCAGGGGCTCCCAACTGGCTGGAGGAGCCGGTCACCTCGGCCAGCGAATAACCGTACCAGAGCGTCACCGTATCCCCGAAGCGGGCCTGCCAGGCGGCGATATCCGCAGTCAGCTGCCCGGCACGATCCACACCATTGGTGGTGCCATAATCCTGCTTGGCGCTGGTGGACGAGGGGAACTGGACATTTTCCAGCAGCACCTGATCAAACCCGGCGGCGTGTACCTCGGCGATCAGATCGCCGATATACTGCACGGTCTCCGCGGCGTAGGGGTTCAGCCAGGGGTTGCCTCCGGCGGAAGCCTTGTTGTCCAGCCAGAGGTACTCCTGCCCCTGATACCGGATGGCCAGAGCGTGGTCGGCCCGGGCACCGGCAGGGTCACGGAAGGCAGTCAGCACAGCCACCGGCACCAGCCCCTCCTCCTTGAAGATGGATGCCACACTCGTCAGCTCGACCTGCGTGGGGGCTGCATTGGCGGCACCCACCGCCGTCTGGGAGGCGTAATACACCTGTCCGGCGGTGTCCTTCAGGGTCAGGATGGCATAGGTCATGCCCTGTGCCTTGAGCTGCCGGGCGGCGGAGCGGATGGCGGCCTCGTCGGTCAGGGTGGTCACATCCACCTCTGCCCACAGGCCCGTCACAATATCAGTGCCCTTGACCTCGGGCTCCGGCTCCTTTTCCGGCACCGAGGAAGCTGCCGGTTCGCTGGCAGCGGTGCTCTGCGTCCCGGAGGATGCACTCTCGCTGACGGCACTGGATGCGGAGAGGTCACGATCCCGCACCACGGTATACCAGGTGTGGGTGGCCCAGTCCAGCACATGGGGCGCGGCCACCCAGGCCGCTGCCAGCACGGCCACCACCAGCACCGCAATGCCGATGCCCTTCTTCAGCCGCATCTCGCGGGTGTAAAAGCTGCGCCGGTAGCGCTTGACCTTCTGGCGTTTGGGATATCTTGCCATAATCAACCACCCTCCTTGGGGTCAACTTACAGGATCACGGAATGGCCGGTAAAGCCGTAGATGGCCAGCGCCAGCACACCGATATAGATCAGGGTGATGGGCAGGCCGCGGAATGCTTCGGGGATGGCCTTGCTGCGCAGGCGGTTGCCCGCCTCGGTCACCAGCATCACAGCCAGCAGGTAGCCCAGGCCGCTGCCCAGGCCAAAGCCGATGGACTGCGCCAGCGTAAAGCTCTGGGTGCGTTCCACCAGCACGGTGCCCAGCACGCCGCTGTTCACGGCGGCAATGGGCAGGATGCGGATGAGCAGGCCGCTGCGGGGGCCCTTGACCGCCCGCAGGATGGCGTGCTCAAAGATGCAGACCACCGCCACACAGGCCAGGTAGAGCAGCGGGCGGAGCTGGGCACGGTAGGGCAGATCCACGATCTGGCTGCCCGCAAAATACGCCAGCGGGGCCACTAGCGTCTGGGTAACACAGAGCAGCAGGGCAAACCACCAGCTGCTGGTGCGCTCGTCACCCACCAGCTGGATCAGGCGCGACACGCCCAGACCACGGGTAAAGATGGCGTTCTGGGCAAACAGGGCCAGCACGGCGTAGGCAAAGGCCACACCGATGGTATTCATCACAGCACTCACTGATCCTGCACCTCCTTCCGGGGGTGCGCAGCCAGAGTGCCGCGCGCCTCAGTTTTCAGGTATTCCTTGTGTCTGCGGGCCAGCGCGCGCCAGACGGCACACACCACGCCCAGCACGATGAAACCGCCTGCCGGCATGGATGCCATGGGCAGGACAGAGCGGCTGAGCTGGATCCCAAACACACTGCCCAGCGCCAGCCACTCCCGCAGGCAGCCCACGATGAACAGGATGAGCGCGTAGCCCACCGTGATGCGCAGACCCTTGGAGACAGCCTTGTGCATGGTTTCCTGCACACGGCCAAAGCGGTAGGTCAGCAGGGGCTCCACCACCAGCATGGGCAGGTAGATGCCCAGCATCAGCAGGTCGGTGCCGAACACGGCGTTCAGGATGGGATAAGCGGCAAGGTAGACCACCGCCGCACTGCCGCTGTACACCAGCGCCCGGGGCAGCAGCTTTTTCTCCAGCTCTTCCGGGGCGGGCTGCTCGTCCCGCAGGGGGAACAGGCGGCTGACCAGGCAGGCCAGCATCCGGGAAGGCGTGAGCAGCAGGGCCACAGCCACGGCCAGCATCAAAGCATTTTTGCCTGTGGTGGCAAGCACCACCAGCGGAGCCAGACCCATGCCCTGCATGACAACGGGGTTGTTTTTGAATACCCGGTCATGGTGGGCAAACTTCTCCGGATCGCGGGTGATCAGTTCTGCAATGGAACGTTTCATTCAGCACCCTCCTTTCCGGCCGCAGGGCGGTGCATCAGCTGATACAGGCGGCTCTCGGTGCGGTCCATCCAGCCGGAAATGCTGTTGACCGTGAGCAGGGCAAAGCAGACACCCGTCTCGTACACGCCGTAATACCGGAAGCCCATGGTGATCGCACCCACCAGCACACCGTACAGGATGCGGCCCAGATGGTGGTGGGCGCAGGTGTAGGGCTCGTTGAGCAGGAACACCGCGCAGAACAGCATTGCACCAGTGTGCAGCTCGTCCCGGACGCCCTGCAGGCGGGGCAGCAGGCTGCTGAAGAGGGTGCTGTCCGCCAGACCCACCTGACGCGGGAAGAAGAAGGCGATGAGCCCGCAGGTGATCAGAAAACTTGCCGATGCGCCGATGTGCACGTCCTTCTGGGTCCACAGCACAAGGCCGCAGGCCAGAATGACCAGCGCTGCGCCGGTGCCCATGGGGGCGGCAAACTCGCCCAGCACAACGGCGAGGGCGTTCAGGTTCAGGATGCCGCCGCTGCGCAGGGTATCCTCGATGGTGCTGCTCACCGGCACGGCAGAGGCGTTCCACAGGGGCAGCGGCGTATAGGGCTGCGGGTAGCGCACCACCTGCTCCGGCCACGATACCGCCGCCAGTCCTTGTGCCACAGCCTCTTGGGGGATGCGCCAGCCCCGCCTCCGCAGCGTTTCGATGACTGTCAGAGCCACCGCCGCGTTGTAAAGCTGGTGCCCGCCCAGTAGGGGCAGGTGCAGACCGTGCAGCTCTCCGAAGTCAAAGACCTGCCCCTCCAGACTGTCGCTGACCGGCCGGAGCTTTCCAAAATCCGCTACCTCCACCGGCGCGCCCACCTCCCGGCACCGCGATTCGATCACCGCCCGTACCGACGGCGAACAGGGGTACAGCACCGCGCTGCACCCGCGCTTGATGATCCCCGCCTTTGTGGCGGCGATCTTCTCCACCGTGTCGCCCAGATAGATGGTGTGATCCAGTCCGATGTTGGTGATGACCGCCACCTCCGGCGGGGGTATCACGTTGGTGGCGTCCTTCTGACCGCCCATGCCCACCTCGCACACCACCACGTCGCACCCCTGCCGGGCAAACCATGTCAGCCCTATGGCGGTCACCAGCTCAAACTCCGTGGGGTGGTTTTCCATGCTGTCCGCCAGCGGGCGAAACTCCTCCACCAGCGCACAGAGATCCTCGTCGGGGATCGCCGTGCCGTTGACCTGCATCCGCTCGTTGAAGCGGAAAATATACGGCGATGTGTACAGCCCCGTCGTATACCCCGCCGCGTGGAGCACCGATGCCAGCATGGCGCAGGTGCTGCCCTTGCCGTTGGTGCCTGTAACGTGGATGTATTTTACACTTCGCTCCGGATGTCCCAGCTTTCCCAGCAGCGCGTCAATGCGCTCCAACCCCGGAACGCTGCCCCGCCAGTCCACGCGGTGTATATACGCCAATGCCTCCTCAAGCGTCATGTTCCTCACGTCCCTTCGTTTTCATCCGGTGCAGTGCGGGGGCAAGGGCGTCCCGCCGCGCCAGCAGCCACACCAGCACCGTGTCAATGCAGGCGGTCACGGCGAACTGTACGCTGCGGGCGGCAAGCCGCGTCAGGAAGAACGGCATTTTCGCCTCACCGCCGTATACCAACGCCAACGCCATGCTCTGCCACAGCACCGACCCGGCGATGGCGGCGGGGAACACCGCCACGGCCACGCGCCACAGGGTAGGCTTTCTCCACACGTACCGCCGCATGATCCCCGCCCAAACGCCGTAGAGGATGGGCGGCAGGCAGAAGATGGGGTTGTACCCATAGGGGGAGAACAGGCACCCGATCAGATCTGCGGAAAAGCCCACCGCGCCGCCGGGCAGTGCGCCGAACAGCAGCCCCGCCAGCAGGATGGGCACCGCCTCCAGAGAAAACCTGCTCACCTCACTGGGGATCACCGTCAGCAGCCGCGCCAGCACCACGCTCAACGCCGTCAGCAGGGCGCACACCGCCAGCGCGTAGGTGTCGAACACCGGCGTACTGGCACAAGCCAATTCTTTTTTCTGCATAAAAAAATACCTCCTTATCCTTGGGATGGGAGGTATCACCATATAGATAAATGTGAAATCTACGCTGTGGAAGCTGAAATGGTATCGCGGAGCAAGCTCCTTCGTCCGGCGGCAGCCTCCCATCCGTCCGGCACTTAACGCACCATTCCTACACAACGCTGACGATAGTATACCGCTGCCTCCGACAAAAAGCAAGTAAAATAATTCCAGCGGATGTACGCCCGCCTGTTGACGGCACAACACAGGATGATGTATAATCATTTAAAATATACACCAACATATAGCAAGGAGGGCGCAGCATGGCATTTGACTTTCAAAACGGCAGCTACACCGACCCCACCGGCAGGGTGACACTGGACCCCACCGTCTACAAGGACTGGCAGATCGGCGCGGCGGCGGAGCGTCAGCTTCCCGACACGGAGTGGTTCCGTGAACGTCTGGGGCTGCTGCCCTCCGAGCTGCTGCCCCACGGCAGAACGCCCAAGCTGGATTTCCTGCGTATCATGGAGCGTCTGCGCCAAAAGCCCGACGGCAAGTACATCGAGGTCACCGCCATCACCCCCACCCCCTTGGGGGAGGGTAAGTCCACCACGTCGCTGGGGCTGATCGAGGGTCTGGGGCGTCTGGGCAAGAACGTGGGCGGCTGCCTGCGCCAGCCCTCCGGCGGCCCCACCATGAACGTAAAGGGCACCGCCGCCGGCGGCGGCAACGCCCTGCTCATCCCCATGACCGAGTTCTCCCTCGGGCTTACCGGCGACATCAACGACATTATGAACGCCCACAATCTGGCGATGACCGCCCTGAACGCCCGTATGCAGCATGAGCGCAACTACGACGACGCGCAGCTGGCGCAGCGGGGACTGCGCCGTCTGGACATCGACCCGGCGCGGGTGCAGTGGAGCTTCGTGCTGGACTTCTGCTGTCAGGCTCTGCGGAAAATGCACATCGGCGGCGACGGCAAAATGGACGGCTACCCCATGGACACCTGCACCAATATCGCCGTCAGCTCCGAGCTGATGGCAATTCTCTCCGTTGCCCGCGACCTGAAGGATCTCCGCGAGCGCATCGGCAGCATCGTTCTGGCATACGACAAGCGGGGGAACCCCGTCACCACCGAGGATCTGGAGGTCGCCGGTGCCATGACGGCGTGGATGCGGAATACCGTCAACCCCACGCTATGCTACACGGTGGAGCACCAGCCCGTGCTGGTACACGCCGGGCCCTTCGCCAATATCGCCATCGGGCAGTCCTCCGTCATCGGGGATCGTCTGGGGCTTAAGCTCTTCGACTACCACGTGACCGAATCCGGCTTCGCCGCCGACATCGGCTTCGAAAAATTCTGGAACGTGAAATGCCGCCTGTCCGGCCTGAAGCCCGACGTCTCCGTGCTGGTGGCGACGGTTCGCGCCCTGAAAATGCACGGCGGCGGGCCATCGGTCACACCGGGCCGCCCTCTGCCGGAGGCGTACACCCGCGAGGATCTCGCCCTGCTGGAGCGTGGCTGCGCCAATCTGCTGCACCATGCGGACACCATCCGCAGAGCCGGCGTCACGCCCGTGGTCTGCATCAACCGGTTCCACACCGACACCGATGCCGAGATCGCGCTGCTGCGCCGCCTCTGCGGAGAGCACGGTCTCCGCTGCGCCGTATCCGACCACTGGCGTTACGGCGGCGCGGGAGCCGAGGAGCTGGCGCGCGAGGTGGCCGCCGCCTGCGAGGAGCCGTCCCAATTCCGCTTCCTCTATCCCGACGACCTGCCCCTGCGCCAGCGGGTGGAGCGCATCGCCCGCCAGGTCTACGGAGCCGACGGCGTGGACTGGTCGCCGCTGGCACTGGAAAAGGCGGCGCGCTTTGAATCCGACCCCCGCTACGCCGACTACTGCACCATGATGGTCAAGACCCATCTCTCCCTGTCCCACGACCCGGCATTGAAGGGCGTGCCCCAGGGTTGGCGTCTGCCGGTGCGTGACGTGCTGGAATACAGCGGTGCCCGGTTCCTCTGCCCTGTGGCGGGTGCCATCTCCATGATGCCCGGCACCGGCTCCGACCCGGCGTACCGCCGCGTGGACGTGGACACCGCCACCGGCGAGGTTCACGGACTGTTCTAAGGAGGCTGCCATGGACGATACCAACAAGACCTGCCGCGCATTTCTGAACGACCTGTCCTCCGCGTCGCCCACCCCCGGCGGCGGCGGAGCCGCTGCCCTCTGTGGGGCGGTGGGCGCGGCTCTCTGCGGCATGGTGGCGCACCTGACCACCGGCAAAAAGACCTACGCCCCCGTGGAAAGCGAGATCCGGCAGCTGCTGTCAACGGCTGACGCTTTACAGACTGACCTGCTGGCGCAGGTGTCGGCGGACGCCGAGGGCTTCCTGCCCCTCAGCCGCGCCTACGCGCTCTCCAAGGACGACCCCTCCCGAACCGCGACGCTCCAAGCCGCCGCGGAGACGGCGTGCGCCGCGCCGCTGCGGATCATGGAGCTCTGCGTGTCCGCCCTCGCCGCCGCTGACCGTCTGGCGGCCATCGGCTCCCGCTTGGCGGTGTCCGATGCCGGCTGCGCCGCCGCCATCCTGCGCGGTGCGCTGGAGGCAGCGTCTCTGAACGTGCTGATCAACACCAGGACCATGACCGACCGCGCGGCGGCGGAGACGCTGAACCGCCAATGCCTCGCCCTGCTGGAGCAGGGCACCGCCGGCGGCGAGCGCGTTTTCCGCGCCGTCCGCGACCAACTGCTTTAAGAGGAAGGAGGGACGAGCCATGGCACGGCTC